>Ga0115003_10000359_pt1 | contig 40282 bp, 33 predicted proteins | sample ArcticOcean_MG_C_7_FD_88736 | JGI IMG/M metagenome (GOLD analysis project Ga0115003, IMG submission 88736) | Marine microbial communities from western Arctic Ocean - ArcticOcean_MG_CB11_88 | ecosystem: Environmental > Aquatic > Marine > Oceanic | place: Arctic Ocean: Canada Basin | collected...
AAAAATTAAAAAAAAACATCAACAGGGCCACGAGATCCGCGTGGAAGACGTGGAGCGCGAGGAAAGGGAGGAGCTTGAGCGCACGAAGGGCGCTGGCGGCGGCGGCACCCCGAAACCGCAGGTCGAGTTCGTGCACGCGATCTCTTATGTGAACAAAATCAAAACGCGATTTTCCAACGACGAATCCGTGTACAAGGCGTTTCTGGAGATTCTGAACATGTACCGCAAAAACTTGAAATCCATCTCGCAGGTTTACGAAGAAGGTACGTCGTGTTAAATTCCCGACTGGCTGGCAGTCACCTCCGAGCGCCGCGTCTTTTCGGTTACCACTTATTTACTTTCCAAATCCCTCCCGGCCTCCCTGTTTTGACGGTTGGGGAGTGCGTAATTACTCAGGCCACGCGGACCGAAAGACTGACCCTTTTCGTTCGCACAAACGCATCAAAGTCGCGCTTCTTTTCAAGTCCCACAACGACCTGCTCGAGGAGTTCACGTACTTCCTCCCCGACTTCTCCACGCCCGCGGCTGGGAAGAAAGGCGCGATGAAAGGCAGGGGGAAGGGGGTGTTGGGGGTGAACAAACGCAAGGGGAAAGGGATGGATGGCGGGATGATGGTACGTAATGGACCTTTCCCAAATCCAGGCACACTGTTTGATGCCCCTGCGTGACGTCCACTAGTTTCATTCAAAGGAAGTACTTCACACTAGTGACGTACTTACTACGGGTAACGTTTACTGGCGTACTGTGGTGAATTGACACAGTGGTAACTGTTACGAACCCGCACTCGCCGACTCGCGACTGACCCTTTTCGTTACCAATCGCAGGTGCACCAGGAACCCGAGGAGAAGAAAACCGCGGCATCCCTGGCGAAGGAGCTGGCTTTTTTCGAAAAGGTCAAGAAAACGCTGAAAGACCGCGACGCGTACAACGAGCTCGTGAAGTGCCTAAACATCTTCAACAGCGAGGTGATTTCCAAGATGGAACTTCAGACGCTTGTTTGGGATATTCTGGGGAAGTACCCGGAGCTGCACGCGGGTTTTTCGGATTTCCTGGCGAGGTGCGAGCACATGGATTTCGAGTTCGTGGAGGGCAGCGGGAAGGGCCCGAAGGACGGCAAGCTTTCGCAGAAAGAAATGCAGAAGATGAAGGTCATGAGCGCGCGGGAGAAGTTTCTGTCCAAACCGATTTCGGAGCTGGACTTGACTGCCTGCGAGCGGTGCGGGCCGTCGTACCGGTTGCTGCCTGTGAACTTCCCCAAGGCGCCCGCCAGCTCCAGGTAAGTATTTCCCAATCACCACATTCCTCAGTCTGATTGCCCATACGAGACTGACATTTCTTTTTTTACAATCAGGACGCCGACGCACGTCGCGAACCTGAACGACAACTGGGTCAGCGTGACGTCCGGGTCGGAAGACTACTCGTTCAAAGCCATGAGGAAGAACCAGTACGAAGAGGCGCTTTTTCGGTGCGAAGACGACAGGTTCGAGCTTGACATGGTGTTGGAAACCACCAAGGTCACGATCGAAGCCCTCGGTCCGGTTGTGGAGAAGGCCAGACTGATGACCGTGGAGGAACGGGGGAACTACCGCCTCGGGGAAGGCGAACTGACGCAGATTCACCTGCGGTCCATCGAGCGCCTGTACGGCATCGGCACCGATCAGGGGTCGGACATTCGGCGGATGATCCAGGACTACCCCGCGGTGACCGCGCCTATTGTCATCGAGCGGTTACGCGAAAAGGAAGTTGAGTGGCAACGCGTGAAACTCGAAGTCAAGCCGATTTGGGTTGACGTTTACGAAAAGAACTACAACAAGAGCTTAGATCACAGGAGCTTTTATTTCAAGCAAACGGACAAGAAGGCGCTTTCGCAGAAAGGCATGACCACGGAGATCAAGGAAGCGAGTGACCGGAAGAAGCTGAGCGACGAGACGATCGGGGAAGGGGGGGTGCTCGGCAGTGGGGGGCGTGGTGCAGCGGGAGCCGGACCTGGGGTGGGTGGTGCGAAGAACGCGGTGCATTCGGTGGTTGGTTCGAACCCGAGCGGCGGCAGCGGCGGCGCATTCGAAAACAACACCATCCTTGATGACCTAACATTCAAGTACGACGACCGGAAGGTACACGACGACGTGTACGCGGTTTTGAAATTCGCGGCCAGGGAAACCGTCAGCGCGGACGCCGCGCTGAAGATTCTGAAGACGTTCCGGGACGTGGTGGAGCCTTTTTTCGCGATCGCGCGCGGTGATCCGGAGGGGGACTATTTGTGCGACGCCGCGGAAAGAGCAGCGGAGGAGGCGAAGAAGGGGGAACCTGATTTGGAGGAAGGTGACGTGGAGATGGGCGAGGACGGCGACGACGAGGTACGGCCTTGGGCCTGGGAACCCAAATCAGGAGGTCTTCCTGTTTTACCTCTAACGCGCCTGTGACTGTTAGACGACCGATTACCCCTCCATGTTGACCAGGCCGTCGTCCAATACACGCGATACACAAGACGTTAACCACTTTGTTTTACAACCGCAGGACGGGGAACAGAAACAGTCCTCGCGCGACGACGAGGACGGCGACAAGTCGGGGGACGAGGACGACCACCACGTCGAAACCAAGGACCCGGATCCGGACCATGACTCTGATGATGAAGGCGACCTCGTTGTTGTGGCGAAGAAGCGCAAAGGCCCGGGCGGCAGAGGCGGCGCAAAGAAGAAACCCAAACAGCACGAGAGCGAGGACGAAGCGGCGGAAGGCGGTTCGGAGGATGACGAAGAGGAGAAGCTTTACGCGGCGTGCTTTCCGGTTTCCGGAATTCGTGTTGGTTACGGTTCGGCTGACTCCGCGAAAAGCACGGACACTACGCTGCACACGCAGCACCCCCTCGACAAAACAGACGGCACGCGGCTTCTCTACGCGCACGACGGGTACTACGTGTTGTTCCGGTTGCACCAGCACCTTTACGAGGTACGGCCTTGCGCGTTTCCCAAATCCAGGCACTGTTTGCCCATACTCGTACCAGAAGGGACGTCTTACCTCTGCTCGATTACTCTGACTGTTTACTCACTCACATTACGAGAGACTGACACTTTTCTGTTACAATCACAGCGACTCGCCGTGGCGCGGCAAAGCGCGGCTTCCATGTCCCGGCAGTTCGGGGTCAAGGCGGAGCCCGAAAGCGTGCGGCAACGGAAAGAGCTCGAGATCCACACCGATTTCCTGCGGCTTTTCTTCAAGCTCCTCAACGGCAAGGTGGAGTCCTCCGCGTTCGAAGACGACTGCCGCATGTTACTGGGCGCGAACTCGTACGTGCTGTTCACCCTGGACAAGCTGGTGTTCAAAATCGTGAAACAGGTGCAGGCGCTCGCCGCCGACGAAACCGCGGTGAAACTTTCGCAGCTCGCGGAGTACGAAAAAAGTCGCGGCGGCGCGGCGAACTTCGACGAGTCCACGTACCACGCCAACGCCTCCGTGCTGCTCATGGACGAGAGCGTGTACCGCATCGGGAGCCTGGACAAAGGCCAAGGCCTCGGGTTGCGTTTGATGGACAGCGCCTTGGACAAAAGGTACGTATTGTGTTTCACCAAATCCCTCCGACTGTTTGCCCATACAGGACGTTAACCACTTTTATTTTACAATAAAGCGACCTCCCCACGGGCGGCACCATGGAGGCGCAGTTCCACGAGTACCTGGAGGGGTTCCTGCAAAGCGCTTGTTTGGAGGACGAGGACGAAGGGCACCAGGTACGTATTTGTCTTTCCCAAATCCGGACACTGTTTTATCTCTCGTCTGGTGACTGTTTGTCTATACATCGCCCAATACACGGCTGACACTTTTCTTTCGCAATCACAGCCCTGGCACGACCTTTCCGATCGCACGGAGGTGTACCTGCCCCGGTCCCGGAAGATCGCCGGGTTCGAGGCGGGCGAATCCGGCGTGGTTTCAGTGTATAACTCCCTGGAGTGTAAGATCTCCTGCGGCAACAGCAAGACGTCCTACGTCCTGGACACGGAAGACGTGTTCCACCGCGTTTGCGGCACCGGGGCTGGCGCGGGGAAGGGCCGGGGTTCTGTTGGGAAATCCTTCATTGCTACGAAAACCGCGAAATCGGACATTAAGTTCCACGCCTGGCTCGACGAGAAGGTTGCGGCGATGCCCCCACCCGAAGACGAGGCGCAAAAGAAAGCAAAGGCTGAGGCGGAGGCGATTCCCGATTTCGCCACGGCAGCGGCGGCCGCGATGATGACCGGGCTGGGGCCGAACGAGGAGGAAGCGGAGGAGGAGGAGGAGGAGGAGGAAGAGGCAGACGAGGAGCACCACGACCGGGATGACACGCACGGAGGAGGGGAGCGCAACGTCGCCGCGGATGAAACCATGGAAGACGCGGAGGGTGAATAAAGGGTGAAACACGTCCGGACGGACGGACACCACTCGCTAGCCTCTCAGAAAAGAAAGAAAACGCCGCGCGAGTTGAAATATCAAAAAATGCTTCGTTTGTGAATCTCCATCACGTAGACTAGGTTCATTTACACAGCCGGTTTGTTCTTCTCGGTAGGTATACCTCGAGTACTTACTACTCGAGGTATACCTCGCCACGCGGGCGTACATCCTGAAACCATGTGTGTCCACGGTCCCGTGCGTTCCCTGACTAAATACGTACCAGCTACGCCCCCACCACCAGCCCCGCCGGCGCGGTGTTGACGCTCGTGACGAGCGGCTTGAACCCGAGTTCCTCAACCGGCACGCCGAACTCGCGCAGCTTCGCTTCGTAGACCCTTATCAGGTCGTTGTGCGCCTTGCTCGCCTTCTGCACGTCGTACTGCAGGGCTTTAATGAGCTGGTTCTTGCTGTCCATGACTTCGTCGAGTTTTCGGGACACCAACGCCAGGGTGTCCGGGTCCAAATTGCTAGCGCTCAAAACTTCGCCCAACTGCGCTTCTTTCTTCTCAAGCTCGTCCCCGAGCGCGTCAAGTTTCCGCTCCAAAACCATGTTCTTCAAGCCGCTTTTGCGTTGCACGTCGAAAATCGCGCGTTCAAACTTGGCGTGCAGCGCGTCCCGTTCCAGGGTCACCTTCGCGAACCGCTGCATCGTGACTTCGTGTTCCCACTCCACGTTTCTTCGTCCTTTTTCGGAATCACTCAAGCGCTGCTTTACGTTTTGAAGACTTACCTTGTTCTTCTCGAAGTTACCCATCTGTCGCCGCAAATCGTCAACCTCCCTAAGCGCCATGGAAAGAGGCTCGCTGAGTTTCTTGTTTTCCCGCGAAATCTCAAACATCAACCGGTCGTTCGTGGCCTCCTTGGCTTTCATCTCGCTCACGTCCTCTTTCAGCGTTTTAATCAAATCCAGGTTGTTGTGCGTCACGTCGTTGTAGTACGTTTTTATCTCGCCAAACGCGCTTTCGTGTTTCTTCATTAACAGGTTGATGTGCGTGTTTTTCCGTTCCTCTACTTCGTGTATTTCGTGCTTCCGCTGGTGCTCCAGGGTGTCTCGTAGGGTTTTCTGTTTCTTTTCGTACTGCAGCCGCAGTTCATCCGCATCGAGGGCGAATTCGGAGCGCAGCTTCGTGATTTCCTTGGCGTGATCGAGCTTCAGCGACCGCACGACGTCTTCGTGCGCCAGCTCGGTTTCCTTCATCTGGAGCCGCACCTGTCTTTTGTCGTCACTCAAGTTCCCACTTCGCTTGCGGAAATCATCCGCCTGCGTTTTCAACGCGTGCTCCGCGTCCGTTTTCAACCGAGTCACGTCGTCGCCGTGTTCGTACAACAAGTGTTTTACTTTCTGTTTATACACCTTTATCTCCACCCGGTGTTGTTCCTCCAGCTCCTCCAGTGTTCGGTCTTTCACGCGTAACAGCGCTTTGTGTTCATCAAGCTCCGCCTTGGTGATTTGCCAGAAGTCGTCGATCTTGTCCCGCTCAAGCTGCGCGTAGTTCCGGTCCTCCGCTTCCTTTTCATGAGAAGCCTGAAGCGCAACGAGCTTGGCCGTAAGTTCCTCTACTAACGCGGCGTCGCCCACGGCGTCCGCGTCGCCGGCCTTTTTGGGTTTGTTTGAACGGGGGTATGAAGGGTCAGGTCAGGGTGTGCGTTTGAATTGTGTTGAAGCCACGGGAATCGGTGCGACTTGGACGGGTAATGGCGGCGTGGCCGACCAGTCCGAGCCACCGCGGAGTCAATCCATTCCGGGCGGAACCCAATTTGGGTGGTCCTTTGCATTTCGCAAAGCAGACCGGCCAACAACGCGACGCACCTTCTTCGTTTTCTTGGCGCCGCCCTTGGGCGCCATGGTCAGTAGCTTCGCACCGCGGTGGTCGCGCGAGCCTGGGAGAGAAGCGGCGCTCCGAACGGAGTGGTGGGGAGCGGAGCCGGTCGCCGGTGTTGTAATTGACGATGACTCGCGCAAGTTGAGTCGAAATCGTTCCCCCAAAACTCGTCCGCTAAAAATCTCTTCAATCCAGATATCACTCACACACAACCGCCTGCGCCATGGCCACGCTCGCGTCGTGTCACGCGACGGCACGTCCGCGCGTGCTCGCGCTGGCGCGGCGGTTTTCGCGAGCGGCACCTCGCCGCGGCGTCTTGAGTCGCCGTGTCGCCGCGACCACACCCGAGGACGGAGAGACACCACGGAAAGAAGGCACCTTGAGCGCGCTTGATGCCATCCTCGGCAAACAAACGGAGGAGGACACCGATACGGCACCGAGGACGCCCAGTGATATGATAGAAGATTACTTGACCATAGATGAAACAGGTGACCACGATACCTCCAAAGCCACAGCAGCGCCGGCGTCAACAAGCGTCGATGGTGACGACCAGCCACCAATTGGATGGCAGCCTTGGTTTTCGCCTCAGTCGCCCGTGTACGAGGTTCCGTGTTCGGCGCCGAGCGCGGCGTATTTATTAGCCCTTGCGCACTTGCTTGTTTTTTTCACGGACTACTACGCGTACAAGGCCGGCGTTGGGAACGGCGGGGATTTATTTTTGAAGCTGGCGCTCGTGGACGACGCGTTGATCACAGGCAACCAGTGGTTGCGGCCGTGGAGCGCTTGCGTAACGGACTACGGGTTTGTGGAATTTTTGGTAGCGACCACCGCACTGGTCACAATCGGGGCTGAAATCGAAGCCCTTCTAGGAACCGCCATGTTTGTCGTTATCTACGTATGCACCAGCGCGGTCGGGGTTTTATCAGTGTGCGCGTTTGACGCGAACACCAATTTGAGCGTGGGCGGCAGCGACGCGATCTTCGGGGTATTCGGCGCCGTCGCGGCGTACAGCGCCATCAACGCTGAACCCGAGTGGAATCCGAACGGAGTAGCTTATCGGGCATTACAGATGTTAGCGTTCGGTACCGGCCTGGCCTGGATCGCGGGGCTGCCCACGCTTGGCAACGAGCACGTGGTGAGCAACATGGGGCACTCTGTTAGTTTTTCAGTAGGAGTGGCAATGGCGTACTTCGGGGGGGCGCCTTTGTTCGTGAGCAGGCCAGACGGCGATGAGGAAACAGAAAGGAAAACAACGGAAACCGCGGGTAAGTATTCCCACTCACCACATTCCACCTCCCTGATTGCCCATACTCGTACCAGAAGAGACGGTTACCTCTGCCCTGACTGTTTGTCCATACATCGCGATATACAAGACTGACATTTATTTTTTACAATCGCAGCGCGAGTCGCGTCGCTGCGCCCGCGCCCGGGTGGGAAAGGCGGGAAAGAAATCGAATTGAAACCGAAATCAAACTCTACGCAAACAAAGTTGAGGTTGACTGATGTTCTGGCTGATAAACCGGATAAGACGTACGTCGGGCTAGGCGTGGCGAGCGCGGTTTTGGCGCTCGAGTCGGTTTTGGTGTTGGTGAAACGAATCGCGATGGAGACGCAATGATGAAAGTTGGTTTGGTTTGGAAGGAAAGACTTTGCCAGTTTTGTTCAACCTCCCGTCGAGCTCATGTTCCCCGCCATGTCCGCGCGTCTCCCCGCGCGTTCCGCCTCGAGCGCGTCTTCCAGATCCCGAACGCACCAATACGCAGCCGCTTCCGCTTTCTCCAGACGCGCCGCCGCGGTCGCCGCCGCCGCTTCCGCCGCCGCTTTACAAGCGAGCGACTCTTCACGCGCTGTCGCCGTCGCCTGCCTCGCCTGCTCCAACCGGACCTCCCTCGCCAGCACTTCGCCCCTGAGGAACTTCTCGCTTGCTTGGATGAATTGTAGTTCCTCTGCGAGCGTCGCGGAGATGCGCAGGGCTTCTTCGCAGGCGGTTTCGAGATTCTCAAGCGACGCAACCGCGTCGCGACGTTTCGTCTCCGTGTCAACGAGATTCTTTTGCGTTCGTTTCGTCAATCGCTCCGCGGCGACAAGCGCGGTTTCCAAAGCGACCTTGCTTTTCTTCGCGCTGTGCAGTTCCTGTGACACGTTTGTTCGTGTCGCCAGCTCAGTCGCCGCAACCGACTCCGCCAGCCCTAAAGCCGACTTCGCGCGATCCGTAACGAGCGCCGCTTCAACCGCCGCGCGTTCCGCAACGAGCGCTTTCCCGTTCGCGACGGCCGCGTCGCGTTTAAACGCAGCCGCGTCGAGGCGCGAAGCGGCCACTTCGTGTTTTCTTTCGTGTAGTTCTCGCTGCAGTGCGGTGACTGTTTCGTGTAGACGACCCTCTAGTGCTGTCACCCTTACCGTGTCCTCTGATGCACGGCGCGCTGCCGTTTCGGCGCACAAAACGCGTTCCTGCGTGGTTTCCAGAACCCGCGTCGTCGCGGTGAGTGTTTCCGTGACTTCTTTCAGCGCCATCGCCGTTTTTATAGAAGCCGCCACAGCGCGCTCGCGTTTCGACTCCGCAATTGACACCGCACTTGTCGCCAAAGACGCCACCGCAAACGCGTGCTGTGCGTCGTGTACCGCCTTACCGAGCTTAGAGTCACTCTCCAATCCTGTCAAGCGCAACGCCTCTGCGGCATCGTGCGCGACCCGCGCGCGCTCGAGCGCCACGGCGAGCGCGGCGGCGTTTGCCTTTGTCGCGGCTCGGGTCGCGGCGGCGTTTGCCTTTTGCTCACTCGCTTCCGCGTGCGTGGCTCTGCAATTCGCTTTCAAAGTCTCAATTCTCGCGAAACGCGTGCGCCCGGCGGACGCGGCGAGCTGTCCGACTTGGCGGTACGACGAGGACGACGTGTTTTTGTTGATTTCGTGTTCGCGTTCGAGGTCGCGCGTGGACGTCGCGGCGTTTGAAAACGCCGTTTCCGTGACGGATGCTTTCTCCTAATCCCGTAACACAACGGATAGCGCTTGTTTTTCGCAAGCCAGGGATGCCGCGCGTCTCATGACGAGTCGGAGTTCGGTTTCAAACGAAACCGCGCGCGCTTCCGCCGACGCCGACGCGGCGCGCGATACCGCGGCGCCGCGTTTCGCCTGCTCGAGGTTTTGGGTCACGAAAACGAGCTCGGTTCGCGCGCCGAGTGTCTCGCGTTGCGCGTTCGCCAGCTGTTGCGTTAAATTCACAACGTCGTCCTGCTTCAAGTCTTGCTCCCGTTTCATTTGTGTTCGCATAGAGGTTTTTTCCGTCTCAAAATTAGAACAAGTCACGCCGACAACCACGGCGAGCGCCTGCGCCGCGACCCGGGCTTTTTCTACGCAAACGTTTTGGAAACAAACCTCGTCGCGCGACGCGCTCGTTTCCCGTCTCTGTTCCTTCAAAGCGCACTCTGTCGAGCTTTGAATCTTTGCCTGGTGTTTCATATCGTTTGTCAGGTGTGCAACTTGGGATTTTTGTGACGTCAGTTCGGCGAGGCGTTTCGTTTCAAGCGCGTCCCTTTTTTCGTTGGCCGCCGCAAACGCGTCGCGCGCGTTTGCAAACAAACGTTTCTCGCGAAGAAGAGAAGTTTCCGCGTCTCGCGCCCGGGTGTTCTGTTTTTCCCGTTCCCTTGTTGCGTCATCACACGCATCAACCGCATCCGCTAGCTCCGCCTCAACAGCACTTCTTCGCTCCACTTCGTGTATGTACTTGGCGTCCACCCTGTGCCGCGAGGACAACAATTAGGCATGCGCGACCTGCATTTGTCGATGGGAGGCTTCGTTCGCGAGCGTTCAGTCGATTTTGGCCCCGCACGCGGCCACCCGCGCGCTCGCACTGCGACGATTTTTGGTACTCGGTGGTGCGTCATCTGTCTCGCGGTGTATCGCGGGCAGCGAGACCCCGCCACCGCCCTCGGACGCGCCCATCGGCGCGCACGATGTGTCGCTCATTCCGAGGTCGTTGCTTTGCTTGTGCCCAAAATCGGTGTGCGAAAAGAAATAAAACGCCTGTTGGTTGACCCTCGTTGACAGGTTTGTTCGCCTTTGATCGCGTCCGTCGACACGGACACGCGGTGATGACAGGTGGCTCACCTTTCAAAACTGTGAAAAACGTCAATCGCACCCACACGTGGCACCTGGATAAGAGCCTGTCGCGACCCATGTTGCTCGCACCACCCTGACTCGACGCCACACGCGTTCACACCGCGCACGATGTTCGCGTCGCAGACGACCTGCGTTGTTGTCGCGCAACCTACAGGGCGCGTTGGGAAAACCCGAGGTTGCCACGGGCGTCGCGTCTGTGCGTCCGTCCGCGCCAGTGGCAACGCCGATCGCGACCGCGTTGTCGGTACGCACGACCACGACGAAAACACCCTTTCGGTCCCGGTCCCACCCTCGGCGCCCACGAACCGCCGAGGCGCGCTGGTTGGTTTCGCTGTCGTCGCTTCGAGTCTAGCGCCAAGCAGCACACAACCCGCGCGCGCGATAGGGTTCACCAAGGAACTCAAGAAGAAGGACGTGAGCGAGGATGATTACCGTGAAAGCGCCGGTTTCGAGTTCCGGGGCGAGGCGCACGCCGGCGTGAAGTTCTACGACATCGCCAAAGGCGGCGGCGATTTGTTGGAGCCCGGCAAGACCGCGGTGGTGCACTACACGTGCCGTTACCGGGGCTTAACCGCGGTTTCATCCCGAGAAGCGCGAACCTTGGGGGGTAACCGGACCGTCGCCGAGCCCCTGGAGTTCAAGTTCGGAAAGCTCCCGAGCGAATACGCCAAGCCCCTGGTGCGCAAAACCGTGGTGGGAATAGGCGCGGAGGTGCGGATAGACCCCGAGCTGGAGGAGCTATACGTCGTAACCGTGGTGTTCGACGGCCCGGCCGCGAAAGCGGGGATCAAAGCGCAGGACACCATCGTCACGATCGACGGCGTCGGCGATTTGCTCAACGTGCCTATTTCCGAAATCGGCGCGTTACTGCAAGGTGAGTGATTGGCCCTTTTGTCAAGAGTACTTTGTACTCTTGGTGTATATTGTCTCGGACCAGTGTCCGAGTGCTTCGGCACACCCAAATCCCGCCTCCCTGTTTGCCCATACAAGACTGACACTTTTCGCGCGCAACAAAGGCGACGCGGGCACCGACGTTACGCTTACGATTCGGAAAAAGATGGGTGACGGGTCCCCCGAAAAAGTAACCCTCACGAGAGAAGCCACGAACGTGGTGCCTAAAAAACGCGTCAACGACCAGGAAGGCGGCGGCGGTTTGTTCACGGTACGTACAACTTTTTGGCTTTCCCAAATCCCGGACGACTGTTTGCCTATACTCGTACCAGAAGGGACTATTTATTACCACTGCCGATTGTCCGCCCGTAATTACTCATACACATGGCCTTACAAGACTGACACTTTTCTTTTACAATCCAGGGCGAAAACGCCCCGAAGCCGCCACCAGTGGTGTACGTCCCGGAAGCCTTGCGAGGCATGCGGGTCGGAGGAAGACGAAACATCGTGGTGCCCGCCGACGTCGGGTACGCCGACGTCGGGGAAGGCGAGATTCCGCCGGGCGCGACTTTTAAGTTAGAAGTGGAACTGCTTGAGCTTCGGGGGTAGTGAGTTGCGAGGTGTGATACGTCCGAGAGGGGCGGTTGTGCCTAACACCTCGATCAGGGTTTAGTTCTAACAAGGAGACTTTAGGTGCCAAGAGTACTTCGTGCCAGTTTTCAGTCGACAGTTTTCAGTCGACACTTCAAACAACGTGTGCCAATTCCATTTATTTATCCGATGTTCCCTCTTCGTCCCAGTCGCCACACCGCAGTCGACGTGCTATGTCGTCGTCGCCCGTCCCGGGTCGCGGTTCGGGGGACGGGCGGTACGACTCCGATGTCGCCCTGGCGTCGCGCGGGGCGGTCGCGTCGCGAAGACCCGCACGAACGGGTAACGATGCGTCGCGTGGTGGTAAAAGGGACGACCCGCTGGTGCGTGAACTGCGGTGGCGCGAGTCCGGACAGGCGCGACGCGGCGCGCGACGCGCGGTGCGCGGGTGGGTCGTCGCGGTGGGTAGGTTCCTGAACACCAACGCCGGGTACCTGCCGTTGCTTGTTTACGCCAGCTGGGTGCCGTACGTGGTGTACCGCGGGTTCGTCGTGGAAGGCCCTTTTTCCAACGGCGTGCGTGGCATTCCGGAGTGGTGCGCCTGGTCACTGTCCTTCGCCATGAACGTCTGGCCGTACTTCTCCAGGTTCATCAAAACCGCCACGTTCGTGGTGTTGGTGGTTCCCGTGTGTTGCGTGCTCTTCGTGCTTGTGCGCGCCAACCGGGTGGAGCTGTTCGCGTTGGCCAAGGCGTTCGTGAAAAGAGCAGACAAAGCGCGGCGAGACATGAAACCGGGCTGGGTGCGCCGCCGGGTCCGGCGCGCCACGCGGGAAGCCGCGGCGTTCCCGGCGACCCTGGCGGAGAGTCTAGGCCAGACGTTGGTGCCGGGCGGCGTGGTACACGGTTTCGTGTCCGTGGTGACGGAGGAGATTGTGAGTTACCCTTTATTTGTTTTCGTCGCGGCGGTGGCGGGAGCGAAGAAACTGTCGCGGCGGCTATTGAAAGCGGACTTAGCGGGCGTACTTCGCGACGTGGTTTGGGAACTACTCGAGTTCCCAACTGCGTTACTCGCGGCGACCTGGCCGTATTTACAAGAATTCGGGTTTACCTTGCAGACGCTTGTGGAGCTTTTCATCGGCCCAGGGCCGCTGAAAGGACACGGCGTTCCCGACCTGAAGGCGTTTGTCGTGGAGGACGAGACGGATGAGGATGCTGAAGGTTATGAAAAGTTTACGGAAAGAAATGGCAAGCAATCGGGAACCGCCTCCACCGACGCCGTGTCTTTCGTCTCAGCCTTTGGATTCAGCCTTTCGAACCCTTTCAATCGGTTCGGTGAGACCACGAACAGATACGGGCCGCTGGAGCGGGTGGAGGAAGAACCTTTGGAGGAGGATCACGAGGCGGGCGACGCGAGCGAAGCAGAGCGGGCGCCGCGACGCACGCCGAGGACGGAATCGGTGTAACGTGTACGCAGGCGTCAGTAGCAGTAGCAGTTATAAATTAACTGGATTAGCCAAAACAGTTGTGTTAGATATTGATCACCCGCGGCCTACGTCTCTTTGCCGTTTTCGTTTTCCACAAACTCGCCGTCTAGGTCGTCGTCCTCCGACTCGGGGGGCGGACAGTTCCCAACCTCGTCCAGAAACGCCACCACCACCGCGATGTCGTCAGACTTACCACCCACTAAAACCTTGCCTTTCGCTTTCTCCCACCACTCCACGTCGTGCCCGGCGTTACGCGCTTCGATCGTGAACGGGCTGTCGTACTCCTCGTCAACGCTGTGCTCAAACGCGCGCGTCGCGATTTGCTCCGCCAAACTTTGCGCGTCCTTCCCCTCCGCCACCGCCTCCGCGCAGATTTGCGCCACCTCCATGTGCGGCACGTTGTCCCACAGCCCGTCGCTTCCCATGACTAAGATGTCCCCGGGTTCGCACTGGACGTGGAACACCTGCACGTCCTCTGGGCCGTCTGATTCCGGGTAAAACTCGGTACACCCGAGCTGGAACGGGCAGTTGAATTCGTGTTGCTGCGACGGGGTGTTGAACTCCACCAGGCCGTTCCGCACCACCATCGCCCCCGCGTCACCCAGGTTCCCTATGGACATCGTCCCTGTTGTCGTGGTGAGCATCGCGACGCACGCGGTGGCGCTGCCTATAATTTTTGTCCGGTCGTGCGCTTCTTGGATCACGCGCTTCGGAGTGAGCGCGCCCATCAGCACGGCCGCGGCGCTTTTCTCAGCGAACTGGTTGGAGTACGCCGCCGGATCAACGCCCTCGTCCGCCCACCCACCGACGCCGTCCATCACCCCGAACGCGCCTTCGTTTCGAAGCACGAAGCACGCGTCTTCGCCGCCTTTCTCCGCTTTATCGGGGTGCGGCACGAGCACCGCGCCGGATGAGAAGATGCCTAGCGGGACGGATGACGGTTTGGCATCGATGGCTTTGGGTTTGGTGGCCTGCGCGGTGGATTTCGTCGTCGTGCCCGTCGTCGTCGTCGTGGTGTCACTTACAGAAGAACTCGATGTCGCCGCATCGGCGGTGTCGTCCCCCGAAACCACGGCGAAGCGCTTTTGTGTGTGCCCGTGCCTGGCGCAACCGACGTGCCGTTGGGAGATCGATTGTGCCTTCCCATCACGGGACGCCGCACCGAAACCGCCCCAACGCGATGGCGACTGGACCCTCGAGGCGGAACACCCGCGGACCAAACTCGATGCCAGCGCGCCAGGTCCGCCGGCGACGCGCATCAGTGTCATCGACGCCGTCGCCATGCGCGGAAACGTGCGTGGGAAATGGGAGGAAGGGCCAAGGATAGGTCGCGCTCCGAGGTGTGGCGACATCGTAGAGGTTGTGGCTAATAAACCAATCCAGTCATCAGCGGTATCGCGCACCGGTCGATCATGTCTTTCACCGCAGCTTTGATCGGATGCCCTTGGTTACTCACAGGTGGTCTGGTTTCAACGCCCGCCCTATCGAATCCGTTTCTGGCTCACTTCGCTGGCTCGGCCGAAGTTCCAGCCGTGAAGAGTTTCCGCAAACAATCGGCACTCCCGAGGCGTCGCCCTCAACAAAGTCTCCCCTCAAACGTACGGTGCTCATTGGCGTCGGCGCAGGTCCCGCGGACACCGGGACGCGGCACGTCAGTGGGCGGGACCCCGGGCGGCCGGTGTCCCTGGTCGTGAAGAGGGATGTCCGCCCAACGCGACCGCGCACGTTGGTCGGCACGCCCCGCGGCCTTGCTATCAAATCGGCACCGACATCGACACCGCGTGTTGCACGCGGTCAAGGCGCTGGCGCTGCTAGCCCTGGTCGCCATGACCCCCACCGTGGCTGGCGTGGCTGACACTGATACGCGTATTGGGGCTGTTGACGACCTGGTGTCGGTCAAGGCGAGTCAACGCGGGGACAGCGGGGACGGCGGGGACGTGGTTGTCGGGAACGTCATCGAAGGGGACATTCCGAATAACATAACTCCAAATCCTTCCTTTGCAGTGTACCGCGTGCTCGGCAACGACATGTGGCCGTTACAGGGTGTGGGGCAGATTCGTTTGAATTCGGTATTCTCCGCGATACACGAAGTAAAGCCACCAAGTGACGTACCGGTGTTTTGGATCGTCAACCGAATTGTCAACGCCACGGAGCGCAGTCTTCTAATCGACGGGCTGAAAAACGCCGGCGTTGAGGAATCAAAAATTCTGCACGTCTATCCGCCCCTCGCCGCGGCGTCGTGTTTTACGAAACAAAAAACGGACAGAAAAGACCAGACGGACAGTAAAGGAAGCCCTGATACCAATACTGATACCAAAGAACAAAACGAGCTTGTTTTGTTCGCGCAGGCGCAGAACTCGGTGCGCAACGCCGCCGTGAAACACGCGTTTGACAGCGGGTACGACTGGGCCGTGCCCCTGGTAAGTATTTCTATTTACCACATTCCGCCGACTGATTGCCAATACGAGACTGACACTTTTTTTTTTCTCTCAGGACGGGAACCAGTTTTTACCCGCGGACTTTTACGAAGTCACGGGAAACGCGCTTAAAGCAGCGGACGAGAAAAACAAGGTCGCAATGTTAATTCCCATGCTCCGGTTGCGCGCTGAACAGAGCGGCGCGGTTTACAACGGCCACACCACGTTTGAAAAAATCGCAAACCTTCACCTAAGAGACGAGGGTAAGTTTTCAATAAGCGAACCGCAGGTACGAACCGCGCGTTTCCCAAATCCAGGCACGGCCTTTTATCTCTAACGCTGGTGACTGTTCAGACCGATGGCCAGTGACTTTTGTCCATACATCGCCCAATACACGCCCAACACGAGACTGACACTATTCTTTTGCAACCGCAGCTCGCGGTGCATTCAAAAAACGCGAAGGCGCGAAACTTTTCCTTCAACGAAAACGCGGCGTATGGCGCCGGGAACAAAGCCGGTTTGTTACGGGCGCTGTGTCCAGTGAGTCGTGGGAATTGGAAAACGGACGACAATACACCTCATCAGCACGCGCACTGCTGCGAGCTGGTGACCATGAAATTAAGACAGCAGGGTTACCCGCCCTACTACGGCGGCGAGCTCGATTTGAAAAAGTACGCGCGGAGCGGACGTCGTAAACAAAACGAAACCGATTTTTCCGAAACAAAAGATGCCTGGTTACAAAAGGCAACCCTGGACGCCGCACAGAGCATATTCGCCATGTGCGGCGCCACCGTGCGTCTGTTCAACTACCCGCCCGACGACTTGGGGCTTACGCAGACAAAAATCGCGACGAGCGTTTTGACGCGCGCGAAAACGCGCGGCACGGCGGGGCGCGTTTTCGAAGCGTATTTAGGTGAGTATTCCCTTTGCCACATTCCGCCGACTGATTGCCCGTACTCGTACCAGAAGGGACTATTCCCTCTGCCCTGACTGTTTGTCCATACATCGCGATATACTCGTACCAGAAGAGACGTCTTACCTCTGCCCTGACTGTTTGAAAATACATCGCGATATACAAGACTAACACTTTCGGCTTTTATCGTACAAAGGGTCGTACTTCGCGAACCTCGACGCTTCGCAGGTTTGGTCGGGCGAAACGTGTTTGGAGTTTGACCCGACTGAAGTGAGTCTGTCCAGCGTCGACAGGGAGGTGCGACTCGCGGAAACGCAGGCGCGGGCGATGACCGAGACGATGAGCAAAGTGAAACAAGCGGTGATTGACAAAAGTGTTGGTGGTTCCAAAAGCGGTGGAAAAAAGAAAGCTCCCTCCAAAAATGAAAAAGAAACGCCAAGGCTACCCGAGAGTAAACGCGCGTCTCAGGTCGTCGTTGAGGAAACGCGCGCCGATGGCGAAGCGGGCGTTCGAAACGCGGCAGTCGCACCGGCGTCGAACCCGTCCAAAAAGCGGGTTCTTGGGGCCACGCCCGTGTTCGTCAAGGAGTCTGTGCCCCTCCACAACGCATTGTCACGGAACAACGCGCGTACAAGTCACACGAGTTTCGAGAAGATTAGTACCTTCAAACCACAAAAAAGCGCGGTTGGTTTTCCAAGCGGACGGTACGCCGTCGTCTTCGCGCTTGTTTGTTTCGCCGTCGCAATCGTCTCGCGACGCCGCCGGCGACGACGGATGCACGGGTAACCCGCGGAGGCTTGCACAACAGTTGTGTTGAGTGGTGAGAGTGCCATGTCACTGAAAACTGGTGTAGTAGGATTTATGAATAACAACTCAGTCCTTTCCTTGAAATACGGGCTCCAGTCACGCTTTTCCCACTTTCCTCATCGTCAAGACGTAGTTATTCGCCGGCATCTCCGTGATCGTCGGGGTTCCAAATCCAACAGCCGCGGCTTCGCGAATCACGGTTTCGATATCCCGGTACCCCCACTCCGGGTTCCTTTCTTGCAGGGACTTTTCGAAGGTCGCGTTGCCGTCTGAGTTGTGCGTGCCGTCCCGTTTAAACGGGCCGTAGATGAACAGCACTCCGTTTTCGCGAAGAAGTTTCGAGGAACCGCTCAGCGCGCCGAGCGTCGCGCGCCAAGGCGAGATGTGCGTCATGTTGACGATGAGCACGGCGGCGACGTCTTGAGTTAATGCACCCACAACCGCCGCCGCGCAGGCGAGTTTGCTTTCTTCGGTCATTATTTTGTCGCTCCAGCTCGCATCCGTCGCGTCTACCGTGATTGGTGTCATCACGTTTGTGTTACCGGCGCAGTGGTGCGTCACTGACGCGAAAGACGTGTCGTCCAAATCAGTGGGCTGGAACGTGAACGCCGGGAGTTCCTTCGCCAGATGTGCGGTGTGTTGCCCCGTGCCGCACGCCAGCTCGACTACCGTCCCGGGTTTCGCGTTCCTCAAAAGAGGCACGAACACGTCCGCGATGGGTACCTTGTTCCGCTCCGCCGCAGCGGAAGAAGCGGCTTTGTTGAACGTCCCGAAGTCGTTCGACATCTCGGCAGGAGCAGGACCAGGGCGCCAACTCGCGCTTCCTGAATCCCACACCAAATCGGACCCCGAGGCGTTCGTGAACCTCCGTTTGGTGTGTCGTGGGAACGGGGCGCGGGGGGCGAAGCGGGGGGGTGAACCAAGGGGTAGAGAAAGCAACGCGGCGGCGGTGAGGCGGCAAAGCACCGAGGCCATCGGCCGGACGCGCCGACACAGTGGCACACGAATGGACCGGGAGGTGCGAGGGTGGGCAAGGAAACACGTGTGTGCGGGGCTGCGGGACTGCAGCAGGAAATCAAATCTGGACCAGTATGACACACGAACGCCACGTGGTCAAAAATGGGTGAACCCACTCGACTTCCTCGTGTGGCGCACACCACGTCGCGCGAGCCTCACGACTTTTTCCGTCCCGCGGGTTTCACGTACTCGCGTGTTTGCGTTCCGCGGAATCCTATCCACTTACTGGCGGCGCGTCGGTACACACGCACGGTCCGGCGCGCGTGCTGCGTTTTCGGTGCAAAGCCTGATGCCGATTTTCGGTCTTTTAACGCCAACCGGAACCCCGAGCCACGTGTTCGCGCTTCGTGGGAGGCACACGAAGAGCGTCTGCTCCGTGCGCACCGCGCGCGGCAACGTCGCCGTGCGTCGCGCGTCTCCCAACGAGTCTGTTTCCGCGGTTTCCGATGCCCCGGGCGAAGGCAAACGACGACGACCTGGCGTGGCGAACAGCACGGACGATTGGGAGGACGCGGCTGCACCTGAGAAAGGACCGAACGTGAACTCCGATGGCGTGCATCCGGAAGACGCGTCCCCGGTTTCCCTGGCGTACCTCGACACCGTCACCGCGCCGTTCGTCACGTTGCCCGACGTGAGTGACGCCCCTGGCGAGGGGAAAAGGAAGGCACCGGGTGTGGTGGAGTTCGGAGGAGAGTCGGGAGGGAAGCCGGCGCTGGAACCGCCAAAAGGGGGGAAATACGGGAAAGGCCAATGATTGAATGATGATCGAATCCAATAATCGTGAACGTGTGCTGGGTCCGTGACTTCGTCCGTCTCGAAACGCGATTCTCGACGACGCAACTTTGACGTGTGTGGTACTGTCGGGTCCGGGGAAACAAAGCGAGCCTGGCTTAGAAAAAGGAGACGAGGGGAGAAAAAAGGTTCTCCCTTTCCCGACGAGAGAGCGACGTGTAAAACAACAAAAGAGGCTCCCCAGGCACGATTTTAGAGCGTGACTCGAGCGTTTCACCGTTTCTCGAGACAGACATGGCGGGACTCAAGAAATAACCCAAGAGGGTGGATGCCCCTGTGAACCAAAAAGCCGGACTGTGTGCCAGTAGGCCAGTGCCAGACCGAAGACTCGAAATCTTGAGACTTCAAAATCCCCGCCGCCAAAGGTGATGTCGCGTCAGGCACGTTCGATTGGACATAGCACCCCGCACGGCCCGGCCTCTACCCTCCCGAGCGCGCCACCCTCGTCGCAGTTGTCCCAACCGTCAAACCGCGCGTTTCCAGGCGCACAAGCCAGTTCCGGCGCACCCGGGAAGCGCCCGCGAACCCTCGCTCTTCGGCGCTTCCGATCTTCGGTCCAACCAGGGTTACCAAAAAAGTCGAGGCCACGATGAGCGCGGTGCACTCGGCGAACGTGTTCGCGGCGCTGGACACGAAGAGCAAGAAGAAGGAAAAGGTACGAGAGGTTTTGCGAGCACGGCTGATTCCGGGAACCATGGTGGAGTGCTACTTGGGGAAATCGTCACCGCGAAGGTCCAAAACAAGGTCCCGTACTTCGTGGCACCCGCGGTTTGGCAAACACGAAAAGGATGCTTGGATGCTTGTAAAAATATACCGAAGGAGACCTCCGACTCCGATCGATTCCGCAATCGATTCTGACCCCATGCCCCCCCCCCACTAAAACAAACTCAGGAGGAGAAGAAGGAAAGAAAACTCAAGGCGAAGCAACAAGCCGCGCTGGGTGACTTGCTTGACGAGAAGCTTTGGGAACACGCGGCGAACACGGCGGGCGCCGTTTCGTCGTGGGCGGATTGCGATACGGACGACGAGGACGGCGGGTTCGGGGGCGGCGGGTTGGCGCCGTTGCCGGAGGACTTCAAGGGGCTTGAAGACACTGCTGGAGGTTTGGATGACGTGTCTTCTGACGAATCCAGCAGTGACGAGGAAGAGGAGGATGACATGGTGAAGGATGACGACGACGAGGAGGAGGAGGAGGAGGAGGTTGCGCCCCGGGAGGTGTTAGCCCCGATAGTGAAAGCGCCCGAGCCGGAAAAGACGCTCTCCAAGAAGGAGCAGAAAGCAAAAGAGCTCGAGGAACTAGACGCCGCGCTTTTGGAGCTCGGGGTGGAGGTTGGGGACGAGACCGCGGCGCCGGCGACCGCGGGCAACATGGGGGGCGAGAGCAAAGCCGCGGCGAAGCGACGCAAGAAAGCGGAGCGAGACGCGGCGCAGGCGAGTGGCGCCGGCGCCGGCGCGGCGAAGATTGAAAAAATCGCTGAAGCCGCGGCTGCGGAGCACGCCGGGCCGGTTGACATGATCGACCCGGCGGAGGCGAAGAAGATTTTAGCGGCGAAAATGGGTGGCAAGAAGAAAACCGGGGGGGGCGGTGCGGCAGCCGCGGTCGCTGAGGCGAAGGCCCGGGCCGCGAAGAGTAAGAAGAAGGGGGGGGGGTCCAAGGCGAACCACAACCAAAACGCGTAAGGCGATGCGATTGGCGCGCGGTTGGCGCCAAGACTCCGGGGAACCGAAAACGCCGAACACGCCGCGAGTTCCTTTTTTGTGAATACCGTCGCCGGAGAGTTTAAAAGACAACACTGCTGCTTGGTATTACTTAACCGGCCTGCCGGACAATCAGGGACCGCTCCAGCCGCCACCGCCGCCACCGCCGCCGCCGTTCGCCGAAATCAGTCACATCACTCCTCAGTCGCGACGCGCCAAGTAAGCGCCAAACGGAGCGATCAGTCGCGACGCGCCGATCGCAACGAGGCGCACTCGAAATCGCTCATCGCGCGCCACCGTCCCTCCGGCAGGTCCCCCAGCGCGATTCCCCCGATTTTGGTGCGTACAAGATCCGTCACGCGCAACCCCACCGCGAACAGGACGCGTCTTATTTGTCGGTTCTTGCCTTCCCGCAACGTGAACTGCAAAACGTGTTCGCCGTCGTTTGCGCGCGCGGTTTTGCGCACGCGCATCGGCCGCAGTTTTGATCCGTCGAGAAACACGTCGCCGTTGAGCTTGGCGAGCGCGTCGTCGCTCACGGGGCGGTCCACGGTGACTTCGTACGTCTTTGGAACCCCGTTACCCCCGATCAAACTCTTCGCGAGCACGCCGTCCTGCGTCAACACTAGCAAACCCCGGCTGTCCTTGTCCAGGCGGCCGCACACGTTTAGCGTAATTTTGTGTGTGCTCGTGTTTGACCGCCGGGTTTTACTCGTTCGCGCGTCTCCCGGTGCGTCGTTGTTTTCCCCCGCCTCCCAACCGGGGAGAGGCGCTTTCCATTCCCGAGCCTCGTCGAACACACGTACTGATTCTTCGTCAGCCGCGTTGCTCGGCACGAGCAACTCAGCCGCCTCACTTTCCGTGCTAGAGGGCAGGTTACTCACCACGCCGACCGGTTTGTTAAGCACCAGGGTTATTTTTGACCGGAGCCAGCTTTGGCCAAAGCGTTCATCCACGGTTATGCGCGCGTCGCACAAAGCTTTGTCTCCCTGTTTCGCCACCTCGCCGTCCACGGTCACCACGCCTCGGGAAATGAGCGTCTCTGCTTCTCTGCGACTGCACAAGCCGCGCCAAGCCATGAGCTTCGCCACGCGCTGAGGCGCGTCGTTTGGGTTTGCGTTTTCCAACGAGTTTTGTGAAAACGCGTCGCCGGGTGAAGATGCGCTGCCGAAATTCCTGATTGTAAAAAAATAAATGTCAGTCTCGTATGGGCAACCAGTCGGCGGAATGTGGTGAGTGGGAAATACTTACTCGCCATCCCCGTCGCGTCGGGGTGACGCCCTTCCGACCCCCCGCCGCGCGTTTGAGCCCTCCGCTCTTTGGTCCCCCCCGCCCCATGCAGGGGATGATTGTCCTGCGCCGCGGGTATCACCCGTGACGGTTTCCCTCGGGGGTGCGCCGCGCCGTTGGACCCCACCGACGCCACCGCCACCGCCATTCCCTCGCCCACCACCGACTCGCGCCGCACCGCGCCCGCCTCGACTCGCCGAGGCTGCGGCGCGACACACCCCACCGGGCCCGGTCGGGCCGAGGGTGCGGCACGCCGCGATGGCCATCGCGCGCATGGCGCAAATCTTACGCCGCGCACCGCGGTGTGCGTAAGGAGCCGGTTACGCAGGACGTGACATTGAAGTGCGTAGGCACTCGCGATACGAGTCAAAAGTGTTTCGAATTGTTTTTATTTCAGGCGCAACACCTTCACGTCCTCCAGCTATCGAACTGCTCCTGCTCGCTCTCTTCTTCCCACCACGTGTTAGTTTTGTACCCCGACCGCAGGAACTGCATGGTGCTTCCGTCTTCGTCCGCCAACCCGAGCGCGATGAGCATCTCTTCCTTCGCTGATACGATTAACAAGAAAGTGTCAGTCTCTCGTGATGTGTATGAGGGATTGGAAAGGGGCACGACGGAGTGGGGTCCGTACTCTTCGACTGTACTCGATACAGAGCAGTAATCAGGGAGGCGGAATGTGTTAAATGGGAAAATTCTGTACCTTCGCCGAGGGTAAACCGATCGTCGTCCTCCGCGACGCACACCAGCTCGCCCGTGTTTTGCTTCACCATGACCTGCCACGGCGCCGGGTACTCCCGGAAAACCGCGCCGCTGTAGTTGATCACGAACGGCGACACGTTTATCGTTCGCGAGTACGCCCGGGTCCGCAAGTAATACACGGGTTTGATTTGGGAAAGGAACCGGTAGTGCACGTCTTTTTCGGGGAAGGAAAATAACCCCAAATCCGCGCGCAGCGTGTCCAACTGGTTTTGGGAAAGAAAAAGGTCAGGCTGAAGTCTTGTTTTGGGGGATCAGTGGGCAAACAGTCTTGTCCTCTGGTGCACTTATTGTAGTGGTAAGACTTGCGTAACTGCACTCCATACGTGGCATCAAGCAGTGTCCTGGATTTCTGGATTTGGGAAATCGATAAACACGCACTTCGTTGTTCAGAAACACGAGCGGCCGGCCCCCCAGTTGTTCGTTCACGAACCGTTCCACCACGGGTAGGTCCACGCATGAGAGGTTCACGACACAGAAAATATCCGCGTTCCCGAACCCCTCGCCTTCCACGTCGTCCGTTCTGGTGCGTAAGCCTTTACCTCCGAACACTTTTCCCAAAAACGACCCCACGGCTTCCGTTTTCTGTCCGTCCAGGGTGTTCAACACGCACCCTTCGCTCAGTTCCAGGGAGTTGGCGAATATTTTTTTCGCCCGGCGGTACTCCGGCCCGTCCGGTACCAACAGCTCGCACGTCTTCCCGGTTTCCTTGTGGATCTTACTAAACACGGTCAGCGCGTATTGGATGTTCAAGTCGATGTACATGTCGCTCGCGGCTTTGTACGACGCGTCTTCGCCGGGCACCGCGGGGAACTCCACCTCCATCAGCCGCAGGCCGTCCCCCAACCCGTCCGCCACGGACTGGTACGCGTGGAAGCAGATGTCCTGGTACGAGTCGGGCGAATACACCGGGCGGCCCTCAGTTCGCGTCGTCCTGGATTGCACGCTCGTCTTGACCGTAAGGGGTGCGTCCGAGGCAAACGTGGTGGTCCGTGACCGCAACTGCTGGGTGGTCTTCGCCCGCGATCGCCGCCCGCGCGCCACGGGCGCCGAAACCACGCGCGCGGCAACGCAGGTGCGCATCGCGAAGAGGAAAGGGTAGAGTAGGCCTCCGTCGGTGTGGGCGCGAGGCTCGGTCCGGTGGACACAAAGGCGTGCTAGTCGACGCGGATGCGGTGGGAGAATGAGTGCCACTGCGTTGCCACTTGGCGTGTGAGATATCGGGGACGTGGCACGGTGTCGGCGCGAGAGAAAGACTGGGTTGACCGGTAAAACAGGCACGGGACCGATCAGTTCACCGCGTATCTACCGTGTGTCGGTTTCAATCAAGCGCATTGCGTGTCAAGTTGAAAGGCACTGCGCGTCCATTTTTCTCGACACTCAGATGCTTCGTCGGGTCGTCTCTCAGGGCAGACACCTCAATCTGGACGGGCGCAAGGGCTCGGCTGGAAACCCCGCGATGAACGCGCGCCACGTCCGCGGCGGGGGACCGGCGGAGGTGAAGAAGAAGGAGGAGGAGGGGCTCATCACGTTGATGAAGGAACGGGCGGTGGTGCGGTGCAAGACGACGCAGAAGGAGTACTACGACTGCGTGAAGGACCGGACGGTGTCGATTGTGTGGGCGTGTCGTGCGCAGGCGAACGCGATGAACGAGTGCTTGCACGAGCACACCACGGATGAGGTGCTGGAGGACTTGAAGTACCGGTGGGTCAAGGCGGGGAAACCCAGCTTCTGGGACCGGGGGAAGATGCCGAAGTTCTAGTATAGCGGGGAGTACGTAGCGAGGAGCTTCTGTGTAATATAACTTTTTGTCACGATGTTCCATCGCGCCGCTCCTTTCCTCTCCCCCTCCACTATCTCACGCGCCGAGAGGTCTCGGGCACGGCTCGGCGGTATGAGCCGCGGCGAGGCGCCGCCGGGTGCCCGCGGCGGATCGCACCCGGAGAGCCTCGCCGCGGAGACGGACGACACGGAGGTTTGGATGTGGACGTTAGAAGCGATCGCGGAGGCGCGGAGACGCACCGCACGAACACAACAGGGCGCGGTTGTTGGCCCACCCACGCGAGCTTCGAACGTGGACAACTCACAAGGTGTGCCTGGCAACGTGTGGTACGGATCGTCATCTGGAGGAGGAGGGAAACCAGGCGGAGGACGCACAAAGCAGCAACCCGCGGTGACTCGATGCGACGCGGTGTTGGATTCGGGGCGGACTCGGGGCGACGTGTGTGGCGAGACGTACAAATGCGTACACTTCGCGCGCGGCGCGTGTGCGGCGGGCGGAGCCTGCTCTTATCTCCACACCCTGCCCACCGCTGCTGACGAGGCTGCCATGTCAAAAACGCACGACGTGTTCGGGCGGGAACGGAACGCCACGGACCGGGAGAACAACGGCGGCGTGGGCAGTTTCGTGAAGAACGTGAAAACGCTGTTTGTGTATTACGGCGGCGCCGCGAGCGCCGGGCACTTGTCGAAAGACGCGGTGGTTGATTTATTACGTAGCAACTTCCAGGAGTGGGGGCATGTCGCAGACGTGCACGCGGTGCCCACGAAGTGCTTAGGCTTCGTCAACTTCAGTCTTCGAGTTTCCGCGGAGTTCGCGAAGGAAGCGATGGCGGGCCAGACGTTGCTTGGGAAGGATTCCACGAAAAAAAGCAGTGCTGGCAAGAAAAAGCTCGCGTCAGATACCTCGGAAGCTTTATCAGTTAAATGGGCGAACGAGGACCCGAACCCGGATGCGGTGCAACGAGTGAAGCGGGAACGCGAAGATTTGGTGGTGGATGCGGTGAAAAGAGTGGAGTCGCGGATGCCCAAAGCACAACGGGTCGCGCGTGACCAAGCCGGAAAGGTACGGCCCTGGGCCTAGGAACCCAAATCCCGGCCTCCCTGTTTTGCCGATTGTCCGCCCGTAATTACGTAATACACATGGCCCGAAAGACTGACACTTCTTTTACAATCAAAGCTGGACGACGGCGCGTACCCGGACACGGACGACCAGTACCCGGACGCGCCGACGACGACGGCGACGGTTTCGCCGGACTGTTTGCCCATACCGCGACCCGACACAACCGCGGCGGTTCCGCTCGCCGCGCCGCCGCCAAAGGCTGGTTTACCGGAAATCGACACCGACGAGCTGGCTAAAATCAAGGCTGCGATAGGCCTGCCTGTGGCCGAGTCCCCTGACGACGACGACGACGAGTGCGAGTTCGATCCCGATGCGTACCCGCAGTTCGAAGTCGAGGAAGTTTGATAAGACGCGTTGTTACGATGTTATTAGAAGACACTTGGGAAGACAATACACTTCACCTCCACGGTACAATGTACACCTGTATCACCCTTTCAAAACCGTTCCCTCACGACGTCTCTCATTTTCCGTACCCGTCCCGCGCCCGCGACGAGGTGCCGCGCGCGCGCGTCCCGGCACCGGCGCCAGCGAAGCACGGGCGTGAGCGTCGGTCCGCGGCGCACCGCGATTTCAAGAAGCGTCGACCCGTACGCTTCGTACCCGTGCGTCAGTTCCAGCAGCCCTAAGGCTTGTATGAGTTGCGCGCGTGATGTGTGTGTAGTTCTGGATTCAGAATTTGAGTTCGGAGGGTCATCGTCATCGTCCACGCAGGCTTTTATCGCGCGATACAACACGGCGCGCGCTCTCCACACGGACTGTTTCGAAACCGAAACGTCAGACGCGCTTTGCGCGCCGGGATGCAGCCGGGGGGTTGGCGTTTCGCCGATGCTTACGCGAACCTTCTTTTGCATCTGCGCGTACGAAATCCAAGCCGTAACATCAGTCGGGTACGCCGAGAGATACGTCTCAAGCACAAGCTCCGCGGCCTGGAACTCGCCGGCATGCCACCAAGCAATCGCAACGCGTGTGTCCGGGCCTTTCCGATTTGAAGAAGGTCCCGCCTCGGCGTCATCGGACGCGGGGCACCGGAGCGCGGCGCGAGCGCGGACAGGGTGGGCAACGCGCTTGGTGGTGGTTCTCGACGAAGAAGCATGTGATGTGAGGGGTGCCGGAGCGCGGAGACGCGAGGGAGAGGCGCGCATGCTGAATGGCAAGGCATCAGGCGTGAGGCCGGCACACGCCAAAAGCGTTTTATTATTCTCGGTCGAATCAAAAAAAGCACTAAAACCAAAAAGTGGCGCGCAGTTGAGGCAGTCCGACATGAGCTCCGGGGAGTCGTCATCCGAGTCCTCCGAAGCGGAGGCGTCGTCGCCGGTCCGTGACCGCACGGTCAGCGTGCGATGTGGAAACGCGGGCTCGTCGCACCCCGCGTCTCGGGCGGCGCGGGGCCTCGCGTTTCTGAGACGCGACCTGGCTTTCACAATCGCGGTGAGGCAAACGGTCGATTGCGTGCGCCCTGATGCGGGGAGGGACATGACGAAACCGCGCGCGCAAAACGTTCGGGTCACCGCGAAACCCCCTACAAGTATGATGTCCAGCACCGCGCTCGCGCTCGCATCCGGGGTGGCCACGAAATCAGCCACGCGCAGGTTAACCAAGCAAGAGGTGTCCTACGGCGAGAGGTTAGAGACTGGTTTACGGGACACGAAGAATCGTCTCGCTTCTTCACAAAGGACACAGAAAATACGCGCGCAAACTTTAGCAAAACACGACGACGCCGGCGCCAAGCTTCCATTCGCCACGGATTACGCACAGGCCGCGGCTTTGAAACTCCCAGAAAAGCTGGCATCCGCGAACGAAAGCTCACGGAGGCTGGGGCTGAAAACGCGGTACAAGGCGGTGACTTCCAAGGAAAAAAGAAGCGTTTACGTCGAGGCGTATTGTTTGTTCGATGAGCCACAAAAAGAAAAAGAAAACGCGAAGGATGGGCACGTCTCCGCAAAAGGTAAAAAGAAACGAGACCAAGAAAAACCTGTGGGTCCGCCGCGTCGTTTGTTAAGTGTCAACACCTTTCTGAACAGCGAACAGCGGCTGTGGGCACAGGCGAGGTACTTGGAAACCGACCACGCCGTGCGAGCCGTGCACACTTCGCATCGGACGATGCGACCCGTGACGACGATCGAAACGGCGATATCAGCGGTGGACGACGATAGGTAGAGTACGTCGGTTATCGTCAAGTATTTACGCAAACACGGACACCTGTCACGTCAGGCTGTCGTTTCGGTTCGTCTCAGGGTCCACCAATCCAAGCGCTACCACCGCGCCTTTGCGCAAATCGGGAAACTCGCCCCCCAACCGCGCCGCGCGCGCCGCGTCCATCTCGTACACTTCTGTTTCGGATGAAGCGACGCAGGAGAGGACGTTCTGCGTGCGTCTCGCTGCGACGCGATCCAGTGGGGAACAAAACGCCTCCACGCCGATTGAGTGCGCTCGCGCGGTCCCGCGACACACCACGAAGCGGTCGCGCGAGTCACCGCTTTTCACGCTCGCCTCGAGAAGGGAATTCGTCGCGCGTCGCGTGACCAGCCCGGGCGTTGCGGGGGATTCAAAGTCGAAACCTCCACCCAGGGTCACCACGAGCTCGCCTTCGTTGACCATGACGAAGGTAGATGCGATGTGGAACTTTGTGCCGGGTGAAACGATGCGGCACACCAGCGCGTCCGCGACGGCGCGAAGGGCTTTTTCGGAAACCTGTCCTCGTTTTCCGTCTTCCTCGCCGGCGTCTTCCTCGCTTTCTTTGTTTTGCGCCGTCGCCGCTTTGTCGCCGAACGCGAGACGAAGATCGCCCTCCAGCGCCCGGAACCTGGTTTCCCGGCGTAGCGCTTCTGGGAGGTCGTTTAGCAGCGCGCGGTCGTTGTTGGTTTTCATTTTCCGGATCCAGGTATCCGAGAAGAACGTCACGAGGCGCGTGCGGAGCGTTTTCGGGACGGACGGGTGCCGGTCCAGGAAACACCGCAGGGCGATCATTTTCTCCCGGTACGCCGCTCTGCGAATCGCCGCGGCGCCGTGCGAGTTCACGAGCGCCGCGATGGCGCCTACAAGGTACGCGAACCACGTGCTGCCCACGATCATCACCGCCGTCGCCACCAATCGTTCCGGAAGCGTGACCGCGGCGACGTCGCCGTACCCGACCGTGCTCACCGTGGCGGTGGCCCAGTACACCGCGGCGACGTACACGTCCCACTTGCTGAGATCGGCGAAGTCGGCTGTTTCTGTCGGGTCGTTCGCGCCCGTGGGGTCGCCGTCGCCGTCGCCGAAGCGGTCCGCGGCGAGCCACGAGTGTTGGATCGGTTCGAGCCTCGCGGTCGCGATGAACAAACTGGCGCAGGTGTTTATGAGCAACAGAAACTCACCCGAGGTTTGCGCGAGCCACACCGGGAGCAGCAGCGAGGTCGCGGCGTCTGTCACGCCGGTGAGCACGGACTCCGCGTCACCCACGGTTGTGCCGAACAGTTTGCGTAACCGGGTTAAAAGCATAAGACGACACAGACGAACCGCCGCGGTGGCGACGTGCGCGGAGGAGGCTTTGGAGTTTTAAGGAAAAGTGTCAGTATTGTATGGTCGGCGGGATTTGGGAAATATAATTACTTACCTTTGTCCACCCCGGCGTCGCGCGCGACGCTCGCGAGCCACAACGACCACGCGCATTGCGCGACCAACGGAATCACCGCCACTGCTTCGCTTATGAACGTCCCGTGAGTGACGTACACCGAGGCGATGTCGTTTGGGGCCATCACCACGGCCCGCCGCCCCAGCTGGGACGAAGTTATCAGCACCCCGGTTCGAAAATTGTTCAAAAGCGCGGCAAGGAAGAAAACACCAACCGCGAAGTCAACCACCGCTTCCCAGGGCCACGGATCCGATCCGTGGCCGCCAAGGCGCGTGGGGGCGTCGAAGGCGACGAAGATGGGCGTGAGAAGCGCGACGTGCGTCAGGGTCAGGAAGAAACAAAGAAGGGTGAACACCAGGGCGACTGCTGAGTCCGGGGCGCTGACGAACCACGGGGGGGAAGAACGGTGCGCGCTGCCGCGTTGCCTTCGCTTCGCTTCCAGCGAAGAGAAAGTCGACTCCGGGACCGCGACGGAGCGTTGCCACGACCGAAGCGCGGCGGGAAAATGTCGCGAGCCCCGGCGCGGCACCGCGCTTCGTGTCCTCGTCCTGAAGGGCGACGACCGCGTGCTCGGGGTCGTGGCGGGGGCGAGCTCGTTTGGCCCGGACCCACACTCGTCGTCGTCCGACTCGCTTTCGCTTTCGCCGTCACAGAACGACAAGTTGGGCTCACTCCTGGAAAGCGAGAGCGACGAACGAGCCCTTTGCGTGTCCATGGCGTCCAGGAAGAACGCGTCCAGGGAAGATCTTCGAGTAATGTGAGGCATGCTCGTGGACGGTCCGTCGTGGTTCGCGTCCACGCGGGGCGACGAAAAGTGGCGAGGGCAAAGGCAGGCCCGAGGAAATAGTATTTGAAATTTTCCAAAACGCTGCAATCAGTGGACAAGTTTAGGTCTACGCCGGGGCTCGCACGCGCGTCTCGCCGCGTCTCGTACCCGTCGTCTCCTCTCCACTCTTTGTCGTGCCCTGCTGGTCACAACTTGAGCGACGCTTTGTTTTTCATGCCGTCGTTTTTTTTCGGCTTGGAGACACCGAGGGCGTCCGCTTCCTTGGCTTCCTGTAACATCGAAAACACCTTGGACGATTTCGAAAACTCGCTCTTGGACCGCGACCCCGCTGGCGCCGCCGCGAGCATCGCCACCTTTGGCGCTTTCCGCGTGAACCCCGCGTCCTCCGCCGCTTTCTCCTTGGCTTCCTTGTCCTTCTCCCTTTTGACTTTCTTCCGTTCGTGTTCGTTCCCAACCGCCTTCGCCTTGCGTTTGCGCTTTGCCCGTTGCGATTTCTTGTCGTCTTTGGTGAGCTCGCCGTCGGCTTTCACGTCGCCCGCCGCGCTTCCTCTTGTCCCGCCCTTACCGTCGCCGCCCACAAACACTTCTTCCGGGGCTTTCCCCGCACCAGCGCTGGCCATCACCGGCCCAACCTCCTCCACCACAAGCGCGGGCGCGTCACTCTTAATGGTCATCTCCAGAACCATCGGCCGCGGCGCGAAGTGGAAGTTGGAAAGGGCGTCGAGTTTTTGGGTAAGTTTTTCAAACAAAGCCCGCGCTTCAACCACGAGCGGCGTTTCTTTGTCCTCCTCCAACGAAGCCCCTCCTTGCGTTTTCGCGGCTTGTTTCTGCGCCACGTAGTCATCCGCGTATATATCACCGAGGCCTTTTTTGGATTTCTGGTCATCCAGCTCCGTGAATTGCCGTCGCTTGCGGTCGTCGCCGCTCGGCTCCACGCGCTCCACGTCGTCGAACCGCTGTTCCACGATTCTCGATTTGATAACGTCCTCCAGTTTTTGCGTCATTTCTTCGGAAACCACAGGCGGCGCGGCGGCGTTGTGGTCGAACTCAAGGTCCGCCTCGAGCACGGAGTTTTTCGGGCGTTCCTTAGCACTGGCTTCGCCTTTTAACAGCCAGGTTTTGGTTTCAAGCGCGCGTTTCTCTAAACCGGAAATCTGCTTCGCCAGCTTCGTCTGCGCGCGCTGAAACGCGGATGGCGCGTAACCGTCTCTTCGGGAGGCGACAGTGGTAGCCGCGACGTGTTCGTCATCTCGCTCGTCATCTTCTTCCTCGTCATCTTCTTCCTCAGAGCCATCCTTCTCTGCGTCGTCGTCGTCGTCGTCGTCCTGTTTGAACTCGCCGCCGTCCTCGTCCTCGTCAGGCTCCTCGTCGCTCCCCTCCGCGAGCTCGTTCGCGAGCTCGCGTTCCAACTCTGCCCGCAGCGCGTCTTCGTCCTCCTGGTCAAGAGCGTCAACGCCTTCGTCGGAGTCGGAGGAGCCTTGCTCGCCGTCATCGTCCGCTCCTCCCTCCATCTCCCCGCGTTCCATCTCGCCGAACAAATCCTCCTCCTCGTCGCTCATCTCGTCTTCGTTTTTGGCTTTTTTCCGGGGACCTTTCCCGGAAGGCGCGTCGCCGAAAAAGTCAGTGAACATGATATCCTTGCCCTTCTTCTTCGCGGCGGCCTTGTCGTTTTTTCGAGACGCGCGGCTTCCGGAAGGCACGTCCACGCCCGCCATCTGCGCGGCGTCGCCGATGAGGTTCGCCATGTCGTCGTCGTCGTCGGACGAGGAGTCGTCGTCCGCCTGATCCGAATCGTCGGCGTCGTCGTCCTCGGCGTCCAGCGCGTCGTCGTCCGATTCGGATTCCTCGTCATCCGAACCGTCACCACCGGACGCACCACCACCGGCGGCTCGTTCCGCGCGTCGCGTCTGCTTCGCTAGCCTTTCCGTTTCCTCCGCCTCCGCTTGCACCGCGAAATCCTCCATCTCGGCGAGATTGAACATCCCGGGATCCTTGAACAGTTTTTTGGTGAGATCTTTGCGTTTTGGTTTTTCCGGATTCGCATCCCCACCCTCATCCTCCTCATCCTCCTCCTCCTCCTCCTCGTCATCCTCGTCATCCATGTCGTACTCCACGCCTTCTTGGAACGGTTCCCACTCCGGGTGCTCATCCGACTCCGACCCGCCGTCCGACGGCTCCGCGGCGCCGTTCGCGGGAAGCAGCAACAACCGTTCCGCGGGTAAGCTCTCGCCCAAACTCAACACCGGTTTCAGCCTGCGAAGCTCTTTCTTCGCCTTCTGCAGCAAAGGCTCGAGCTGCATTTCGATCTGCATCCACACCTGTTCCGCGTCCAGCCCTTCGGTGTGGAGCGTTGGGAGGGGTAAATCGATCCCCTCCGCCGCGACGCACGACGAGAGCTTCCCGAAAAGCGCAGTCACCGCAGCGCGCGCCGCCGCCGCTCGGGCATCGGACTTTGACAGAAACGCGGTGGCGCCACCGGCGAGTTCTTTTTGAAACAACTCAACCGGGTCACTCGTTGCAACCGGTGCCTTGCCTTTAGAAGCTCCCATCTCGCAACTGCAGTGCCCGCGCCGACACTTGCGTTGCCCCACGCGCGCGCGTGGACCGAATGGAAAAAACACACCGCCGGCTCGAAAATTAAGCAGAAAAAAAGATTGAAAGGGAAAACAGCGATGAAACCTTCGTTTCGGTTTCTTTGTCGACCGCTTCGTTTTCATAGATGTTCCCTTTCGCGGAAACTTTTTTTTAGCCGCTTTCTTTTCGCAGCCAAAATATGTATTTCACGCCGCTCCGTCCCCCGCCATCGCCCTCTTAACTCGACACGCGGCGTAGTCGCTCGTAGTCGTTGCAATGGGTACGTGTGACCGCATTCCCGTCCTTCCTTGTGCGCGTCGTCGGCGACGAAACACGTTCGCGGCGAACGCGTTGCCGGCGTCAGACGCGCGTTTCGGGTTTTTTAGGGTTCGCGGGTGCAATCCGGGTCTCGTTCGCGACGGTGTACCGCGATATCGTCTTAGGCGAGACACGGGGTACCCGTGACTCTTCGTTTTTTGCTTAGTACACACGCCTGGCGTGCAGGTGTCGTCTCGGTTGCGTGTCCGGTGTCCGCACTCGCGCGGCCGCGAACCGTTTCCACGCGTCATTCGGGACCCGCGGGGAAATAGGGTTTTTCACCCGCGCTGCACCCAGACGCGGGTCGACTGGCGCCGATCGTCCGTTCGGTACCGACCGGGGCGACGCACCGCACCGCTTGGATGACGCCGCGAACACCTTGAAAGCGCCAAAGCGACTCGCAGGTCACGAGCTACACACACACGCGCCATCGCCACCCCACGCCTCCCCGCTGACCTTCGCCGCCCCCTCTTTTTCTAAAATCCACAGCCGGTCTCAAGGCGTATGAGCTGCGCAAGCGAAGCAAGGGTGACCTTTTGAACCAGCTCAAGGAGCTGAAGACCGAGCTCGCGGCGTTGCGCGTGGCGAAGGTCACCGGCGGGGCGCCGAACAAACTCAGCAAAATCAAGGTTGTGCGCCTGTCCATCGCGCAGGTCTTGACCGTGATCCGCCAAAACCAGCTCAAGAACCTTCGCGAGGCGTACGCGGGGAAGAAGTACCTTCCTCTTGACCTGAGGCCGAAGAAGACCAGGGCGATCCGCCGCAGGCTGACCGCCTCGGAAGCCGGCGCCAAAACCGCGAAGCAGGCGAAGAAGGAATCCTACTTCCCCATGCGCAAATACGCAATCAAGGCATAAGTTTGTGAGTGTGGAGTGGGTGCGAAGTGTTACAATGATTTGTAACGCGTCACAACATTAAAATAAACAGTCGATCAGGAATCGTCTCTAGTCACTTTCATGCGGTGTCTTCGGTTTCCTTGCTCTCCGCGGTATCCTTGCTGCTGTATTCTGATTTCGCCCCGTCGGCTTTGGGCAAACTCTTCACAACCTCCTCGTTGGCGAACTCAACGAGCAACTGTTTCTGCCGGTCGCTCATGTTTTTCGGCGTGACGACTCGGAATTTCACGAACAAATCGCCGACGCGTCGCGCGCCGAGCTCGGGCAAGCCTCGGCCTCGCAAACGCAGCTGGTCCCCGGTTTGCGTCGCCGGTCTTACTTTTACCTGGACGTCTCCTGATTCGTCGAGCGTCGGCGCGCTCGCGGTACCCCCGAGCGCGGCTTCGGTGAAACTCAAGTCCACGCGAGTGACCAAGTCGTTCCCGACGCGCGCGAACCGAACATCCTCCGCGAGCTCGACGTTGATGTATAAACTCCCTTTCCGTTGCCGGCCGTCGTTGCCGGTTGACGATACGCCTTCCCCGGGAACGCGCAGCCGCTGCCCGTCCTCCACCCCCGCGGGAAGGTCCACGTCGACGTCCCGTTTTGCGTGCGTGGTCCGGACGCCGGTGCGCCGATCCACGGTTTGCGTTTCGGGAATCACGACGCGCTTCGCGGTGCCGTTTTTCACTTCAGAGAGCGTCACCCGGACGGTGGTTTGAACATCCCGCGCCCCACCCCCCGCGCCCATGCCTCCCCCGAAGAAATCCCCGAACAGGTCCTCGAAATCCACGGTGCCTCCGCCTCCGCTCCCGAAAGGGCCGCCTCCGAACGGGTTGCCGCTGCCAAACGGGTTGCCCCCGCCGCCCCCGCCGCCCCCGTTTCCCGTGCTCTCGAAGCCACTGTGGCCCACCTGGTCGTACATCTGCTTCGTGGACGGGTCCTTCAGCACCTCGTACGCCTTCTGCACGTCCTGGAACTTCGTCAGCGCGCCCTCGGTGTCGTCCTTGTTCGCGTCCGGGTGGTACTTCTTGGCGAGGTCGTAATACGCCTTTTTTATTTCTTTCGCATCCGCGGTTTTCTGGATGCCCAGGGTTTGGTAGTAGTCGGGTGACTGTTTTGGGTGGTAGGAACTGCCGTGGAAGCTCCTGTTACCGGGGTGCGCGTTTACTCCGCATCCGTGCTTTCCATGACTCGTCGCGCGATGCCACGCCCCGTGGTCAACACCGCACCGGTCTTTGCACGACGATCCGTCAATCAAATCACGCCGCGCCCATCCGCGACCGCCGCCCGATCGCGACCCGAACGCCCTAAACGACGAACTACTCCACGTCGTCTCACCTTTGCGTTCCATTTGTAAGCCACCACACGACACCGCGCACCACCGCGTGTTCCGCACGCAAAGCGCCGCGAGCCTGCGCCCGGAGGACACGAGCGCCATGGCGCGCGCCGAGAGATGCTCCCCGGGCTCGGCGGACGATTGGTTTCTTCGCTTTCGTTCCAAAGCCACACCCTAGCCAAAAAATGTCACCTCTTCTTTCCTCGACACCTCTCCTCCTGCCTCGGCACACCTTCATGCTCCAGGGCTGCCGGTTGCTCTTGACGCCCGCAATGTTTTCGTGTTCCGTCGCCGCACGCGCGGCGTCCTTCACGGCAAGAGCGGGGTACGCCGTGGCGCCTGTTTCCAAGGCCAGGCCTTGCGCGCGGGGTTGGGACCGAGGTTTTCGCCGTCAAATCTGTACCGCGCCCGTGTGCATGGGACGCAAAGCCGCGAAAGTAGCCGCGAGGAAGGTGCGTTGTTCGGGGTTTTGGAGATGGAGAAGGATGCGAAATCGAGTGTATTTGACTCCCCAGGGTACCTCTCTTCGCGGTGCTCGTCATCTCAGCTTCTCAGGCCGACTGGAGGGACCAACTCCCACCTCCCACGAGTAGCATCTAATCTAACCCGTTCTCCATCGTTCCAAAACAAAAAACAACAAACAGCAAAAAGGCGAAGCCATCCGCACCAAGCTGTACGGCAAGTTCGGCAAGCTCATCGTGACGGCGGTGAAGGAGGGGGGCGGGGCGGATCCGGTGGCGAACACGCAGCTGGCGCGAGTGCTGGCGGACGCCAGGAGGCTGTCCGTCCCCGTGGATTTGATCGAACGGAACCTGAAGCGCGCGACGGACACGAGCCAGGCGGATTACATGGAGCTGACGTACGAGGGTACGTATTTTATTTCCCAAATCCCGCCTCCACGTTTCTGCCGCCCCTCTGTGAGTACACTAGTCATTAAAAGGAGATACTGTACTGCATACATCACAAGTAGACTGTTTACTCATACAAGTTACGGGAAGACTGACCGTTTCTTTTCATCATCTCCCCCAGCGTACGGCGCGGGCGGCGTCGGGATCGTGATTGAGGTTTTGAGTGACAACGTGAACCGCGCGGCGGCGGACACGAAAGCGGCGATCAACAAGAGTGGCGGGAAGGTCGCGGAACCGGGAAGCGTGCTTTTCAACTTTGAAAGGAAGGGGTTTATTTCTTTGAACTGTTCGTCCGAAAAAGAGGACGAGGTTTTTGAAGTCGCCGCGGAAAACGGAGGCGATGACATCGTCCCGCGAGACGACGGCGGGGAAGGGTTCGTGGTGACAACAGAAGTGGTGAGCTTCATGCAGTGCCAGAAAGCCCTCGCGGACGCCGGGTTCGAAATCAACGCCGACGACACCGCGCTTAAAATGACCCCTCTAGCGGAAGTCGAAGGTACGTATTTCCCAATCACCACGTTCCGCCTCCCTGATCACGGCCCCTCTTTGACGTCCACTCATTAAAAGGAAATGCACAACATACATCACAAGTGCACTGTTTGCTCATACAAGTTACGAACATTACGAAAGACTGACACTTTCTTTTTACAATCTCAGTCGACGAAGACGCCGCTGCGATCAACGACGCGCTGGTGGAGAAACTGTTGGAGCTGGACGACGTTGATGCGGTTTATACGCAGTAATAAAGCGACGACTGATTACGCCCGGGACGGGTGGTAAGACGCGCGTATAGTGGGACTGAGGTCGGCAGGTCAATCCGTCGCCGTGTTACTAGTAGTCTAGTACGGGAAAGAGATAGGGACGCGCGACGTCGTAATACCCGCGTCCGTAAGGTTGTGTTGTTTCTGGAAAACTTTCATCAAAGCACTTTTCCTCGCCCGCCTTTTTTCACGACTCTGCTTGGGAACCGACATTTAGAGATGACGTCCGTCGTGCCCATCAGATCTGCGTAGCGCGAGCGACGTGGTCACCTGTTCGTTTCACAAAACACGTGAGTCGACGTATCGGGAGGTTACCCAGCTCGCGAAAAACCGCGCCGTTCTCGCGACAATCGCGATGTACGCCGCGCACTAGCGCACGTTCGTCGTCGCTTCGTGAGATTTACGACGAATCGTTGAAAAGGGGTGGCACGAAAAGAACTGACACGTGTCTTGGTTGCCACCATGGAGGCTTGCTTGCTCGCGTGCTACAACAGCACAACCGCGGTAGACGTTGCGTGCGCGGATGCGTGCTACGCGAGGTACGTGTTGTGCTTTGTTTTTCCAGCCCGAACCCCGTACCAATCCACCCCGGTGGTTCCCCACGTGTCGCGAATGAAACGCGTCAAAAACGCGACTCGCGGACGCGTTTTCATTCGCCTCTTTCGTCTCTTCAGACGAGACGCGCCGTGGACACACGCGCGTTGTTGTTTCGTGCCCGCGAACCCCCGTGTCCCGTGCTTCACGCCTGTCGTGCCACATTCCTGACGACCTACCAACCCCCGACCACCACTCGCCTTAAAAACCTGTAGCAACGGCTGGGCCGTGGAGGACACCACGAGCGCGGTTTTCGGAAACGTCACCATGAATTTAATCCTCGCGGTGATTCTTTTGTTGCTTTCGGGTTTGTTTTCGGGCCTAACGTTAGGGCTGATGAGCTTAGACATGGTCAGCCTGGAGATCCTCGCCGAGGGCGGGGATGACGAAGAGAAAGCGTACGCCAAGAAAATCATGCCCATACGGGCGAAAGGGAACTTGTTACTGTGTACGTTACTGTTAGGCAACACCACCGTGAACGCGCTTATTGCTATTTTAATGGCGGATCTCACGGACGGCTTGGTCGGTTTAGCCGCCTCCACAATACTGATCGTGATTTGCGGAGAAATCGTCCCGCAAGCCGCGTGTTCAAGGCACGGCTTGTACATCGGCGCGCACACCACGTGGATCGTCAAGGTGTTCATCGTGCTGATGTACATCGTGGCGTATCCGATTTCGCTGCTGTTGGATTACGTGCTGGGCCGCGACATCGGCCAGGTGTTCAGCGCGAACGAACTAAACAAGTTAATACGCATCCACGTGGAGAACCCTGATGCGCAAACCGAGTCGGGGTTGAACAAAGATGACGGCAACCTTCTCACCGGGGCCCTGGAGTACAAGGACAAGAAGGTATACGACGTGATGACCACTCTGGACAAGGTGTTCATGATTGAAAGCGGCACCCGCCTCACCTTCACCGTGCTGATGGATATTTACAAATCTGGGTTCACCCGCATTCCCGTGTTTGAAATCGACCGCCAGAACATAATAGGGATGCTTTTCACGAAAGATTTGGTACTGATAGACCCGGACGACGAAGTGGAAGTCGCGGCGGTGATTTCGTTCCACGGCAACCGGGAAGGCGGGTTCGTGCGGGGCGTAGCGGAAACAACGTCTCTGGACAAGGTGTTCCGGGAATTCAAGTCGAGCTACCTGCACTTGTTAGTCGCGTACGGCGAGGTGGACGCGTTCGGTACGCCGGTTCGCACCCTCGATGCGATCAGCGGTAAGGGCGGTTTGCCCGCGAGTGGCAACTCGTTTTGGAACTCCAACGGCACGCACAACGGGAACGGGTATTACGGCCCGGACGGGGTTCTTTCGTACGCGCAGATTACCGAGGACATGAGCACGCAAGGGCGGCACATCAGCGACTACTCCGCGGGGGCGACGTTTCACGACTACAGCCGGAGCGGCACGCGCAGGATTATTACCGGTGTGATTACCCTTGAAGACGTGCTGGAAGCGGTGATCAAGGATGAAATTGTGGACGAAACCGATAACTACGTTGACGTGAACAAGCACGACACGGCGGTGCGCGGCCGCGGCCCGAGGGTCGCGGACCCCACCAACTTCCTCACCCTGTTTGAGCACAAAATTCGGGACCAAACCAAGCTCAGCGAAGCGGAGACAAACGCGATTTGCGCGTTTCTCTCCCTGAACGTCACGGAGTTCAAAAAGCTCGCGAGGTTCGGTGGAGTGCTAAAGAAACTCATCGCCGCAAGCACGGTGGAGGAGTGCGAAGAGGACGAAAGCTTTGGGGACAGCAAGTACCACGGCACGCCGAGCGTGGACGCTGATGGGAACGGTCTGGACCTCACCCCGAAAGCGCAGCGGCATATTAACTTCTCGCACCAGCACTCGCACTCGCACGGCCACGCCGAGCACGCCAACACCCCGAACCGCCAAGGGTCGTTGCCGAACCGCCAGGGTTCGTTGCCCCGGAACTCGCGAGGGTCGTCCGGGCAAATCGACTTCAACGAGGACGCGTCTGACAGCCGAGAAGGCGCCGGGCTGGGCGAGGCGATTTACAAAAAAGGCGTGAGCACGGAATACTTCACCCTGATTCTTCAAGGCAAGGTCGTGGTGTATGCGGGGTCGGATGCGTTTGAATCGGAGCTAGGGCCGTGGTGCTACATCGGCCAGAAAGCCCTCACCACCGATCCGTTCCTACCCGACTTCAAAGCGTGTCCCCAAGGCGCGGTGCGGTTGCTGAAAATCAGGCGAGGCGACTACAAATCCGCGATGCGGGCGGCGCAGGTGGAAGCCATGAGCGGCTCGAGGGTCGGGTCCGCCAACGGGCGGAACTCGGCGGCGGCGGCCGGAACCGAGGAGGGCTGGGCGGGACAGGGGGGGGCGGGCACGGCATCGCCGCCCACCACTGGCTCCACCAACTCGGGACCGGGACCCACACGGCTTGCGAATTCTGCGCAATCCAATTCGCAATCGCAGCTCAACCAAACGGTTACCGCCGAGTCGGTGCGCGAGGACGAGACGGACGCGGACGACGACGCGGATGCAGGCGCGATGACGAAGTGACGATTCTTGTGTAACAAAAAGAAACGTTTGCAGTACACTTGGGTCCCTGCTACTTTGGGTCC
>Ga0115003_10000365_pt1 | contig 40026 bp, 40 predicted proteins | sample ArcticOcean_MG_C_7_FD_88736 | JGI IMG/M metagenome (GOLD analysis project Ga0115003, IMG submission 88736) | Marine microbial communities from western Arctic Ocean - ArcticOcean_MG_CB11_88 | ecosystem: Environmental > Aquatic > Marine > Oceanic | place: Arctic Ocean: Canada Basin | collected...
TATACTTAGATATTAATTTTAGATAATTATACGCTTTATTTAGACATTTTATTTATATGTATCTTATCAGTTAAATACTTTTAATAATATAATGTCTTATCTGGGATTACCAGTTGAATGTATTTTTTTACGAATTGTAAAAGTGATTATTTTTACATTTATGTATATATTTATATTAATTATAAGAAACACCATATGTTTATTATAATTGTGTTAATATTTATTTGTCTTGAATTCCATATAAAACAGGTTATTGTATTTATTTAAAACATGTAAAATCCGCGCGGTCGCAATATTCACGCTATTTGTCGTAACACAATTTTCGTGCCATTGGACAAACCTCATATGTATAATATATAAATGTAAAATTATATATTATACATAATGGATATTTCAAAAGCAAAGGACATATTAGATTACTGGATTCCAAAAAATGGAGAAGGCGACCTGAACAAATGGTTCATGAAAAGTAGCGAGTATGATGATGAAATTAAAGAAAAATTTGGTGATTTGCTAAAAAAGGCAGAAAAAGGCAATGGCTTCAGCTGGTTAATAAGTAAAGATAGTTTTGTTGCGTATATTATTTTAATGGACCAATTTTCACGACATATTTACAGAGGTTCTGGTGACGCATTTAAAAATGATGTTTCAACAATGATCTTTACTAAATTGGGCTTTGATTTATACAGACACCAATTAGTAGGTTACGAATTTATGTTTGCTTTTATGCCGTATATGCATACAGAATCGCTTAAATATCAAAAGAAAGGCGAAAAGTTATTTAATGAACATCGTGAATTATACGTCCGTGCCCAGGGTGGTAGTTTTGGTAACAGTCATTATGACGCCAAAAAAGGGAGCAGATATCACTTATTGTCCCAAAAGGATAAATCCGACAGTGGGTTCATGTCTGGAATAGAACATGTATTAACACAAGCAGATAAAGATTTGAAAATGTTAGATCAAATGCAACCACATGTTATGGGTCATAAACGGACGATTGAGCAATTTGGAAGATTCCCCATGAGAAACGACACATTGGGTAGGGAGTCAACCGAGAATGAATTGCCATATAATCGATAATAAATGATGAATTAGTATTTTATAATATACTATTTTTATTCGTTAGATGATTGTACATGATTCTAAATTTACCAGTTCTTTTATTTTTTGTTTATTATATTTTAACTTGAATTGTCAGTTAAAATATGTTCATTTATTTATCCTTATAAAATCGGCCGCGGTCGCAATATTCACGCTATTTGTCGTAACACAATATTCGTGATATTGGACGAACCTTTTGTAAAAAAGAATGAATAACTATTAAATAATAATATCATTGAGGAAATTGATTAGTTAATTCTGATTATTGTATTATAATTTAATTTCTAGTAATACTTCTTCTTCTTCTACTTCTGTGATAATATCATTTATTGTATCTTTTACTGTATTATTTATAATTTTATCCATATTAGATATACTCATTTCGATATTTCTCTCACTATCTGATGATGAAATACTAATACTCTCATCATCGCTTTTCATATTTATAATATTTTGTGGTGATTTTAATCGTTTAATTAATTTATCCATGCTATTTGCGATTGTATCACCCGTAACACGCTCTTTTTTTTTCTTTTTTTCTAATTGTAATGTATTTATGATGATGTCTTGTTCTTTTTTCATTTCACTTTCTAATTCTTTACGAATAATATCACGATGATCTTGTGCTTCTGCCAATATTATTCGTTCTTTATCTTTTTGCTTTATAGCTAATAGTTCTGCCTGTTCTTCGCATTCTTCATTGTCAATATATATTTCAACAGCACCAATGTCCAATATTTCCGGTTTGACAAAATCTTTATTTTCAAATTTCTTTCCAAATTCTTGTAATATATTTTGTGGAATATTCGGACTTTGTTCTATTAATCTGTCAATTTCTGCACGACATTTTTTTATAAATGTTGAACCATCTGTGGTTCTTTGTTTTACTGGTAAAGATAATTCAACTGCGATATTGCGTGAAAATTTACTATAAGCCAAACTTGCTGAACGATGTCCTTCTAATAATTCACTAACGCGTAAAAATTGACCAACTGTTGTTATTAATCCTGCTGTTAAATTTAAAAATCCTATAAAAAGAGGAACGTAATCTTGTGTACTTTCTGGAAAAGATTTTTGCGCAAAATTTGCTGTTCCTGTTATTGTAGAAAGAATAATAACTGGTAATGCAAATCGAAAGTTTTGTTTTGAATAATACATAAATGCTTTATCATGTAAATATCTATACGAACTCCCTATTTCCCCCCATTTTTTTAGAATTATCTGTTGCTGAGGATGCCATATTTTCTTTTTTTCTTGTCCTTTGTCCATAGAATCCATTATATAATATCATTATAAAATATTATTAAATTATGATTATTTAAATAATATAACTGATTTAGTTTATTTTGGTCACAGAACTCAAAATTAAACGCGGTTTATTGATTTATAAATTTTTAATCTATAAATATACTAATGAACGCAAAAAAAAAATGTATGGATAATAAATCAATCCCTAAAAATATAAATGGACTAATTTGTTTTAAAGACTGTCCAGAGTTTACACCAAATTTAACCCCAAAAGAAATATTTGAATTAGGTAGTTTTGGAGGAACATATTGGAGACCTATTAAATCAATATTTTATAAAACATGTCTTAAAAATAAGCATAAAAAATATTCATGGTTAAAGGGTATTCAAGATGATAAATTAATAAGACCATTCGATGAATATGATAAAACAATTAACAAATATGGAACAAAAGTAGGTACAACTTTGCAATTTTGGGAAAAAAAAGGATGGATAGATAAAAATGACCCGTATGGATGGGTTCAATGGTATTGTGAGTTTTATTCAGGTAGACGAAGTAAAGATGATAACAGACAAATAAGTAGATTTAATAAATTAGCAGGTCCAAAGGGTAGATTTAGAAAATGGTTAATAACTCTCATATTAAAAAAAGGTTCAAAAAAGGATTGGGATAATCATAATATAAGTCCTGCTATTAGACAAACATTGCAACATTGGGGTTATAAATTAACAAAAAAAGACTTTGATAATGAAGTAAAATCTAGAAAATAATAAACATATTTCAAAAGCAACTGATATTTTTGATTTTATTATAATATTTTTCTAAATGATCCTACGCTATAATGATAAATTATGAATGAACTGAATCCTATTATCACGTCAATAAGTAATGGAATGTAAGCATTATCGCTCTTTGAAATTGCAAAATATGCAAACATAAAATAAAGAATTGAATGTATCGGGCGTAAATTATTCCACCAAATTTTTTGACCAAAAGTTTCTCCACCCTTTTTACGTTTTCCAAATATGAATATATATGCAAATCCTATTGCTGGTAAAATAGATAAATAACCTAAATACGGTAAATATTTTTTATTTATTGATTTCGCTATTAAAACAAATATAAATCTTAATGGGATACACAAAAGTAAAAAAACTAAAAATCTTTTTTGAATAGTATTCATATATAATAAAAATATATATATTATATATGAATAAATGGTATAAAAATCTAAAAAAAGCCCCATTTTCACCTCCCGGGTATGTTTTTGGAATTGTTTGGCCTGTTTTATATACTTTGATGGCTATTTCTACATATTTAGTATGGACCAATAAAAAATGTTACCCTTATTGTTCCGCAATAACATACTTTAATATTCAACTTTTTTTCAATTTAATATGGACAACATTATTTTTTAAATTTAATATGCCAAAGGTAGCGTTATTAGATATTATTATTATTATGGGCTTTACAATATTGACTTGTAAAAAATACTTTGAAATTAATAGATTGGCTGCATATATTCTTATACCTTATATTGGGTGGCTTTGTTTGGCATTTATCTTAAACTTATATATTATAATCTATAATTGATTGCATTGTTATATTACAACTTCTAAAATATTAAGAGGTGCACTTATTTTTTGGTAAATAATTTCAACTTCACTCTGTTTTTTGTAATAACAACAACAATGTTTACAAAACTTTGATAATATTCCCATATAAAATTAACATGTATAATATTTTCAAAACTAAATATTATATCAGACTTAATTATATATGACATCCATTTATAATAAATATGATAAACTTTCACCGTTTCATCTAAAAAATAAATTGATTGAAATTGCATCTAATAAGAATAAAATAATATATAATGCTGGTAGAGGTAATCCTAATTTCTTAAATATACCAGTTAGAAAACATTTTGCCCATCTTCAACTCATATGCTTACAACTTACAGATTCAATTATACCAGGATTGGCAACTTATCCATTACCTGGTGAAAAAAAATTTAAAAAAATTTTACTATCAAAAATAAATAAATTAAATTCAAAAAAAGATAAAATATTTTTAAAAAAATACATTAATTATATCGCTAATAATAATAAAAATTCAGAATTGGCTTTACAACAATTGGTTATTTCAGTTCTCGGTTGTTTCTATCCTAACCCACCGAAAATTCAACCATTTTTACCTTCGATTTTAGAACCATATATGTTTAACTTGATGTTTAATAATAAAAAAACAAAAGAAAAATCTTCAAATTATGATTTTTTCCCAACAGAAGGTGCGTGTGCAGCAATCCTTTATACTTTTGATTCACTTTATATTAATGGTATTATAAATAATGGTGATAAAATTGCAGTTATAACTCCTATTTTTACGCCATATATAGAATTACCAAGTCTTAAAAGATATAATATGAAAATTATAGAACTTAAAGGTGACCCCAATAATGACTATGCTCTTAGTGATTCGGAAATTAATAAATTAAAAGATAAATCTATAAAAGGATTATTTATTGTTAATCCATTAAATCCAAGTGCATATAGTCTCCCTCTTGACAATATTAATAAAATTGGTAAAATTGTTAATACTGTCAGAAAAGACCTCGTTATTATATCAGATTGTGTATATGCCCCATTTGTTAATGAATACAATTCTTTGATGTATAGTTGTCCAAAAAATACAATAGAAATATTCTCATTGAGTAAATATTTTGGTGCAACTGGGTACAGACTTGGGGTTATTATGTTAAGAAAAGAAAATATATTTAATCAATTATTAAAAAAATTACCAAATATAAAAAAGAAAGAACTAAATAAAAGATACGAGAATGTTTCAATTAAACCCGCAAATTTAACATTTATGGAAAGATTGGTTTTAGATTCAAGAGATGTATCAGAAGCACATACAGGAGGTTTGTCAACACCACAACAGGTTATTATGTCAATGTTTATATTTTTTGATATGATTGATAAAAAGAATAAATATAAAAAAGAAATTCAAACAATATTAAAAAAAAGAATGAAACTATTTTATAGTGAACTGAAAATGATGCCTAATGAAAATAATAGAGCAACAAATTATTATACACTCGTTGATTTACCCCATGTAACAGAACTTTTATATGGTAAAAAAGCAAAGGCAAAATTAATGAAAACACATTATCTTGAATTTCTATTTCATCTTGCTAAAAAATATAACACAATTTTATTACCAGGTATAGGATTTGGATCAAATAAAAGAACATACAGAGCAAGTATTGCAAATCTTAGAACAGACAATTATCTTCAAATTAGTAAGAATATTAAAAATACTATTAAAGATTTAACTAAATAATTATATATGAATATTATATAATTATGGATTACATTAAACCATTCTTAATTGGCGGTTCTTTAATTGCAGGTTCAAAATATATATCTCATTTTGTTGCACCAGAATATAGTCCACTCATTGGTGGACTCCCTACTGGAATTATTGCATCATTCTTTATATTGAATAATTCATCAAAGCAAAAATATTACAAAGGATATTTAATATCATCAATTATGATTACAATCTCAATTATTTTTATAAATATGATGTCCGCAAAATTTCCTATTATGCATGTAAATAAGTTATCAATTATGGCACTCTTTTTATGGATAGTTATTAGTTTTTTTATTATAAGGTATGATGTCAAACATCATGTGATCTAATAAATATTTTACCAATGCAACTCGTGTACACCAAAACTTATTTCTAATAATGGACTAAGTACGCAAAATTTCCGTCCTCTTTTTCAGATAAGCAAATAATATTTTTTTGCTTAAATTTTAACTGTATATTTATAACCAGATTTATTTAATAATTTATATTTAAGATTTGACATTCCATTTGTTTTCCAATCTTGTAAATCTTTTAATATATTCTCTCTCTTTTTTAAATTTGTTAATTGCTTTTTTTCTTGGGTATTAAAATGGTAGATTTCTTTAATATCTCCTTCTATTGGACAACATATTTGACTAACATTTTTAGATAATCTATTATATAAAGCATCATCCTCTCCACCCCATCCCCAAAAATCATTTGGATACCCATTGGTTGATTTAACCAATTTAGGCGATAATGTCAAAATACCACCTATAAATGTACTAAATGAATATTTATCTTTCCATCGATCACCTATATGAATTGGGTTAGTTGAATAATTTGCATAATATGGTTTCATATTTGGATGAGGCAATAAATCAACATCATGTGATATTAATATTTCACATTTATCTTTTATAGCTATTTTCATTCCAATATTTAATAATTTACCTCTATTGAATTTTTTATTATCATCACTTTGTTCAATAATATATATTTTATAATTTAAATTTCTTAAAAAGTTGGGCATATATTTTAAAAATGCTATTAACATTTTACCTCTTTTTTGTTGAATCTGTTCTCGAAAAGGTACTATAATAGCAATTTTTCGTTTTGATAATGTTTTTGTTTTGAAATATTTTTTTTTTATTTTCTTTCTTTCTTTTTTATATTTACTAAATTCAACATTACTCATCTATATTTTATATATAATAATAAATATTTTATATTGCATTGAAAAAAAGAAGGATATTACTATAAAATAATTTTATTTTATAGTTGTCAATAGTGGGGTTTGAACCCACGAGTACGAATACATTCGATCTTAAGTCGAACCCCTTAGACCAACTCGGGCATATTGACGTATATATATATTGTATATAATCTTTATGTATTATTTCATTATTTATAAAGTCATTTCTGACTAATCTAATCGACCTCTGTTAACACCGAACTCAACCTTTATCTTTTATGTGCCAGAACCCAGGAGGCCTTCAATAATGTCTCGGTATTTTTTCTCGATATCTTAGACATATTTGATCCCCTATCTGACTTCTTTGATTCTCCATCTGCCATCGCTTCATCGCATGCTTGTTTGGATACCATCGCTTCGTTGCGTGCTTGTTTGGATGCCATCGCTTCGTTGCGTGCTTGTTTGGATGCCCGATCTTCTATCATCTTGCATAGTTGATACTGAACAGACTGGTCCATACAATAAAGTCCGGGCATCACTACTAGACTGTTATGCATGGGTATCTCTCCAATATCACCACCTTCCCCGATCATTTTATATAAATTGTCACCGGTCTGATTTAATATAGCATCGCTAAGAATATCACAACGTGTTCCACCGAACGTGTTTGACAATTCTGCGCGACAACATGCACAATTCTGGTGGTTTGTTTGATAACCATTAAAAGTTTGCATACCCATAGCTAATCTCATTGCTGTTGTTTGTGTCTGCAGCTTCTCTTTTAACTCACCTGCTCTCGATGCATGCTGGCATCCGGTAAATACAATGCCTGCATCAGGATTATCTATTGTTTCCATCGTGAAGATATCATAATATTCCAATGAACCGTCAATATTCCTAGTAAAAGATGCAGATTTTGTCACCCAATAATCAAATGCCCTTTCTCCCAAACGGCGAATCTCTGATATTGAAATATCTTTAACGCGACCCATGTATCTATACAATTTCAGGTCCTTGATAACTGGTATTTTACACAATCTCAATTCTTTTAATGAACGCGCCAACTCCTTTCGTTTTCCACTCAAGGTATGACCAGTCAAACCTAATCTCTGCTTTACATCCCTTTCTCGTACAAGCAACTTGACGTACCACAATGCAATAAAACCAAAAAGTTCATTAGTTCCATCGCAACTCAATGCCCAAAGAGGAATATCAAGTCTCTGATACGTAAGCACAGGCATTTTACGCTTCAATATGTTCGATTGAAGGTTCCTCACAAACTCACGAGATGCCATATGCGTTCCGCGTGGTATCATTACTGGCAACATATGTCTATGATCCATTGATTTTGCATGTTTCACCATCTTGATATAGTCTGACATTGTCTCGCCAAATCTCGTGTGAGATTTCATGTTTTTACTCAATTTTGGATGAACAATACTAGATGTCGCAAGTAAAATTTGTGGACAAAGATGTGTACCACTGTACGCATCCTTCAACATTTGTGATAGGTTTGGTGCCAAACTTCTTATTGTTTCCAATAAAGATTCAGGACACCTATCTCCGCTTTTTGAAGAGGTCAATGTCCACTTTCTTAGCCAATAGTTAGGTTCAAATTCAGACTCTACTATGCCACGTACCTTGATGTCAACATTCACTTTAAGGTGTTCAAACCTCATCGGAATATTATATTTCGATACATCAAAAATAGATGTTGCCATCACATTTGTCCCAATTAAAATTGAATCTGTAAACAATTCCCATCCACATGGAAGGACAATCCCATCATATATATTCAAATTGCCTTCTCGGCGATTAGGCTTGTTATCCCAGTATAAACACCCACTATGAATAGCCAACAACTGTTTGAATATTGCCAACTTCTCTCGATTTCCTAACCAATAAAAATCGATGTCTTGGGGTACAAGTACCTCAAGCAATTGACGAATATTAATGATATTCATCGGGTCTATTACCACTGCCCACCACACAATTAACATTGACCCGTGTAACAACAAAGGTTCATGTCCAATGAATGCTGGAAGTGAAAATATTCTCAAAACCAAAAGAGAAATGTACCACTTCCCTAACTTGTCTATTTCTTCTTGATCCGTAGATCTCTCTGCGTCTCTTTGAAGATTGCGCATAAGCGCATTGTACGTTTGCTCTCCTGTATACGTTTTATCTAATTTTACTGACGAATTTTCGTCAGTAAATGATGCTTTTTTTTCTTTAAAACTCATCTTGTAATTATATCAATTATGAAATATATGTAATAATGCATCATTTTTTTATTTTTTAGTCTGTTTTTTATAAAATATTACTGCATTTTTAATCTGAACTGACCACCTTACTGGCTTACCATTTTTTAACTGTTTTCCTTGTAATACAATATAATTTAATTTTAAGTTTTTTGAAAATAAATATCCACCCCTTCTATATTCCTGCTTATCCTTATCAATATATTTGATATCTGTCCACTTAGGCAATTCTTTTATATCCTTCTTATATTTTATTATACAAAATCCCTTTAATTCGTCAAATATCTCATTCGGTGTTAATTTCATTATAATTATAATATATATTTTTAAGTTTATACTTAAAGATAATAACACATATATATTTGTTAGTTAAATCTCTAAATTGGTTTATAATAAAGCGGATTACCCTTATTTATAACCCATGATTTAAAAGCAGTGGATTACCCTTCTTTTATAATCTAAAATAAGTAGATAGGCTTGAAATATTTATAATTGTGATTATAAATAGATTGTTCGTGAAAATAATAACATTATTACTTTCATATTCAAATCTACGTAACCGTAGTAAAATTCTTTAATTCGTATAATGAATTTTCTTTCAAATGGTCGATAATATTAGTAAGCATTAACTCTGATAATACAATAACCATCTCATTTGTTTTATCTGTCTTTATCTTATACTTATCACCCCCCATATACGTGATATCTGATATTTTTGTACTTACCTTTGGTTTTGGACCGCGTTTTTTACCTTTGGTTAAAATTCTAAGTTGTTCGGTAAGGTCCTTTACCTGTTTTTCCAATAGTTCAAGTCTTAAAAATAAAGACGGATCTATTGTTCCTAATTGTTTTGTTACACATGACATATTTATAATTTATTTAATGTATATTTATTAATTTATAATTCATTTTTTTATAATAAAAAATGATTTTTATTAATTTATAATAGATTAATAATTAAACATATAATGACTACTTTAAAAGATTCAGTAAACATCAAAGACATCAAGGCTTTGACCAAAACAATTCGCGATGAACGTAACAAAAATCGCTACATGATTGCCGCAGAAATGGCAAAAACAGAAATTACAAAAGATTATTTGCAGAAAATTCAAAATGCTGCATCAGATGGTTCATACCATACTGACCTATATAGTTGGGAGTTCGTAAAAGATAAAAGAGAAAAAAAATATAGTTTTAACAATGTTAGAATTAGTGATATTCTTTTTAGAGAACCAACGGATAATGAGCAAAATATTATGGGAGAATGCCTAAAAGATATTTTGGAAAAAGAATTCAAACATCTCGGCTTTGGATTTTCAATATATTCTTGGAGAGAATCTCCTAATAGAAAAAAATCAATTAGAATTAGTTGGTATGACCAAAAAGATAATGATTTTATTCCAGCATCATACGGCGATAAAGAAGAAGGGAGTGAAAAAAATGATGAACAATATGTTGAACACCAATAAATCAATTCCAAAAATTATAAAAAAAAATGATATTTTTTATAAAATATACCTATATTAATCTATTAAAATGACTACATATAAAGATATGAGCAACAAATCATCGATTAATGAAACCGATGATAATAAACATAATATTACCATGCTAAGACACAGTGTTGGTCAATTAACAACAGGTAATGAAATGTTAGATTTTAAGATTTGTCAATTATTACGACTAATAGATATTGAAAAACAAAAAAAACAACCAAAAAAAAATATGATTAACTCGTATCAAGGTGGTGCAATTCAGCCATTCGTTGTTGTTAATTCAATTAGAAAAAAACGATGATTTTATATTAAACGACGTTTTAACTCTTTTATAAATTTCTTTTTATATTTATCTGTCCCCATACTTATAATATGCTTCTGATTTAACATAAACATATTTAAATCACTAAAATTTCCCATATAATTAACCCCTGTATATAATCTTTTTAAATTATCTGCAAATATTTCCCTAATATACAAACCATCTCTATCTAATACCCATCTTCCTGCTTTCCAATATTCCAATCTTCGTTCACTTATATAATTTATTGATTCGATTCCTTCCTTCATATATATCATCTTAACCAAATGTACATCACTAATTATACTATGTTTCCCCAAATATTTTATAACCAAATCTCTATCTAATTCTAACTTCTCCCTTACAATGTTTTTAATACCAAAATCATTTACAACTGATGTCCTCTTATCTACTTCATTCATTTTTTTTAATAATAATTCCATTTTTTTATTGACATCGCTAACATCATTGTCATTTTTATCTATCTTATCTAATATCATATCGTATTTTTTATTTACTTTTGTAAATTCACTCTTTAACATCATTAATATTTTATCAATCCCGGTATTAACTACATTATCAACCTGTAATTTCTCTTTTTTTATTAGTTTTACCAACACATATCGTTCGGGTTTTATAAGATTTATCTTTTTCATATCTAATGTATAAATATATATTTAATAATTATTTTAAATCATTTTTTAAATAAATGTATTGTATATATGGTAAATAGTAAATGTACAACATGTCCATACACGATTGTGTTAAGGGAAACGCTTAATTGGGGTGAAAGACAATCAAATAAAAGTGATTCATTCTCCCCACAATCTGGATTTGAACCTATATATGAACCAGATAAATGGAACTTAAAAAAAAATATTAAAGAAAATCATAACTGCTATGCATATGCTATTAATAGAATTGCTTATAATCGTCGCGATAAATCACAGCCTGGTTACTTTTCCAACTTCCCGCCACTTAGAAATACAGACTATTCGTGTGCAACATTTCGTAAAAGATTGAAAAAAGATATCCCTGGTCTATATATTACCGATTTTAATACAAAATGCAAACCTGGATTTTCAAAAGCATTCCTCGCTCTTGCAAAAGATGACAAAAATGAAAATGATAAAGATTATCATTTTTACAGACAAGATAAAAATGGTTTTTGGTCCCATAAACCAGGAAGAACTTCTGTTAAAAATATTGATGCATCTGGTAAAAAAATAAATAATCCACTTATTGCTGATAGAAAATATGATTATTTTGATTACTCGTATCCATGCTTTTTTTTTTGTGTTAATAGTAAATTATCAAGTTTAAGTTCAACGCAATAAAATATAATAATATTATTATATATTATTATATGAATATTAATAATAAATATTTTATTGAAAAATATATACTTGGTAAAGGGACTTATTCAATTGTTTATAATGGAACTAATAAAATAAATAAAGAAAAAGTTGCTATCAAAAAAATAACTAAAAATATAAAAAAAAATATTAAATCTGAAATTGACATTCTTAATAAATTAAACCATTCAAATATATGCAATATGTTTGATAATTTTGAGAATGATGATTATTATTTTATTGTTCTAGAACTTTGTACAACAAATCTCCATATATATATTACAAAATATGGGCATATTGAAGAAATAAAAGCACAACATTTTTTTAAACAAATTGCTTCTGGTCTTGAATATTTACAAAAATTACAAATTATTCATAGAGATATTAAACCTGAAAATATTCTTATGGATGAATATGAAACTATCAAAATTTCAGATTTTGGATTTGCCGTGGAATTTGAAGACGATGATGTATTTAAAACACTTTGTGGGAGCCCATTATATATGGCTCCAGAAATTATGAAATCAAAAAAATATAATAATAAAATTGACCTATGGAGTGCAGGTGTTGTTCTATTTCAAATGCTTTTTAACAAAACACCATATACCGCAAAAAATCACCACGAATTACTTGAAAAAATTGACTCTAAACATGTATCAATTCCTAATAATTTTGATATTTCTTATAATTGTAAAAATATCTTGAAAAAATTATTAATTAAAAATCCTAAAAAAAGAATTAATTGGAAAAAATTTTATAAACATCCATTTATTTATGAAAAAGAACAATATAATACTTCAAAAACAATTGCCATTCCTAAAAATAACAAACAATATGAAAATAATATAGCTTTTTCTCCTAGTGATAATAATATTATAAAAATAATTGACACACCAGTTAATAGTTTTTCTAATAATTCTTTTAAACGTTCATATAATGAATCCCTTCTTTATAGAATGAAAGACCCAGAAATGTTCCATGTTTCTTATAATGAAAATGATGATTAAATTGTTTGATATTTTTACGAGTTCTATGTTCGTCTTTGCCAAAATAATTATTTACCATTTTGTATATCTTTTATTTTTTTTAAAATAATAATTTTATTTTTAATCCACCTGCGATGGGTTTTTTCGTTCATATCATTGCCGTGTTTATATAGCTCTTTATCTATTTTATCTAATAATTCTTGCAATTTTATTATATTATTATTATCATTATTAGCATTATTAGCATTATTAATTACTGAACCTATTATATTACTTTCATTATATCCAAATGAACTTGCAAAATATTTTATTTTATTTTCTAAATATTCTGAACGATACTTAAACATACTCCATAATCCACCCAAAAACTGAGTCCTAAATTCACTAAATTTTATATTATCTTTTATCTGGTCGGGATATTCATTATCATCATTTTTATATATTACAGATTGATATGATATTAAACTTTTCTTGAATGCAATTTTTAAAAATATTAATTGACTTAATACTTTTATATCTGTTCCTCCTCCTCTTTTTACTACTTTATTATTAACTTTGTCAAAATACCTACTCAAATCATACGAATCACTTGCAATTATTGTCTTGTTGAGATTTGCTTTTTGCCCTTGCCCTTGCCATGCCTTGATATCACCCTCAATTGTTTTTATTAACTCGTTACTGATATCAGACATTTTAATCTCATAATAACCATCATTATTACTTTGGGACCCGGGTTTATCACCATCTTTAATTCTTATTATAACTGATTTTATATTAGTTATACCAGTTAATGCATGTGATTCTAATGTTTCTAGATTACCTAGTGGTTGGGGTAGTGGTTGGGGTAGTATGGGATTAAATCCCGTTAATGTTTCATTACTATCTAAATTTAAACATAATGTATTATAATTTATTCCACCCACCGCTCTATCTGGCAATTGAACATTTCCTGGTTTTACTAAATAACCATAACCATCACCCACACCCTCGCATACTACAATTAACCTATTGTCTTTTGATGCATCTTCTATAATTTTTTTAAATCTTTTATTAACAAAATCATCAAGATTTGTTGCTCCAACTTTAATTTTCTTATTATATTCTTGAATAATACTCTCATTTACTTTTTTTTTATTTTTTTTATCATTATAGGGGACACCGCCGTACTGTCGTCCTTGTTGTCTCTGTCGTCCACGTTGTTGTCTCTGTCGTCCTTGTTGTCCTTGTCGTCCTTGTTGTCCTTGTCGTTTTTTTCCTTGTCCCTCATTACTTTTTTTAAATTTACTTATTCCATGCTTATTCAAACTTGACTTTTGTAATTTTAAATAATCTTCAAAAAATAAATATGGTTTTAAATCAAACTTCTTCTGTTCAAAACATTTTAATAAATATGCAACTGATAATTTATTAAATTTTTCAAAATCATTAATGTCATCATCAGGACTATTCATCTTTATCGGTATAATTTTATTAATATATTTAGATTCTATTGTTTTATCATCAAAATAATAAGTTGGTCCTGGTGGGTTTTTATCATTATTTAATATCCTATCTGTTATAATTGTAAATATATACACTAAATCATAATAAATATTAAATAAATCTACATTATAATCTATACTAAACTCTGTTTTACCTGCTAACATATATGCTTTTTTATTATCAGAATAAGTCTCTGTACCCATTATCTTTTCTAACTCTGCGGCACCCTTTGCCAACATTAATGATTCCTTCCTAAATTCTGTTGTCATTTTTGATATATAAATTTTTACAAACTCTTTATCTTTATTCCTTGTACGTTTGAATTTATAAAATAATCCTCCATCTTTTGTATCCTTAAACTTTATCTTATCATCTTCTAATTTTTGTTTGTAATAATTATCAATGCATTTATTTATCTCTTTAAATTCTTCACTCATCCGTTGAATATAATTCTTATTATTCATATTATTATATTTATATATGATAATATTTTTATAAATCTAAATCCTCTAATGACATTACATAATCACATCTTTCATAACGCGAACTTGTTTCTTTACAAAATTTCATTATTACACTTTTTACATTATCTACACTTGAATCCCATGTCTCTGTTTTCTGTGCATAAAATTTTTGATTGGTTAATAAACGATATATCGTCCTCTTAATTAATGTGGATTTCTTTGACATTAATGCAGTTTTTACTTTATCAAAATCTAAAATTTTCCATCTCATTGGCTCATTTAATTTTGATGTACGTGCATTTAATATTAAATATGACCTGTCATATAATTCTCTCTTAATTGTTGACATTGTGACTTTATTATACATTTTGACCTCTCCATCATTAAATAAATCACTTAAATTTAATAAACCACGTTCCTTTATAAATCCTCCAATTGTTCTCACATATGGAATAAATATTTTTCTCCCCTTAATTATTAATGGTGCATTCCTTTCCATCCCAGTTTCATTATCATTTCCATTATTTTTATTTAATAATTTAATATTCTTATTCAAATTACTATTCAAATTATTAAATGCGGATACTAATTTTAAATCATTAATATTTGTAATCCTATTTTTCCTTAAATCTAATACACCATTATTATTCTTATTATTCTTATTATTCTTATTATTATTTTTTCCCTTTACCATGGTTGTTAATGATGAATGTGACATATCATTTATAATGAAATTGCCAAAACTTTTATTCGATCCTACCCTTTTTAATACTTTTTTAATATCTACTGGAATAATTCGATCTATTCTTGAACTAATTTTTAATACTTTAATTCCCAAGGGTTTATATTTTCTATTTTTCAATAAAGTTATTTTATTCTTTATTAATAATGCATAATATGTAATGTCATACTTAATATACTCAATTCCTGCCACTATATTCTGAATCTGGCCTAAATCTTTATCTGTTACTGTTTTTCTACTCTTTCTTAAATATTTATCAACATTCTGTACACGTTTTTTCATCTGATTATAATTCTTAATATTTTCAACTATCGTATCAAAATCTTCCTTTAAATCATTCATTACCAAATTTGAATTCTTTTTCATAACTACTGCCTTTGTTTTTTTATCAGTTGAAAACTCATTCATTTCTTCTATATATAAATCTAATTGAACTTCATATGAATCTCCATCCAACTTTAATCTTTCTTTAAATAATTTGGGCAATAACTCAATTCTCTTCAACATATGTTGTCTCTGTTTTAACCTAGCCAATAATCTACTAATATATGATACATATTCTTTCTTACTTTTAATAAAATCTTTTTCACTATTAACATCAAATACTCCATACTCGACATCATTAATTAAAATTTGTTCAATATTCCTCTTAAATAAGTCAACAATATTTTCACCATCAATATATTCTTTCAATTCATTGCTATTATTTTTCATCTTATCTGAATTATTATTTAAATCTTCTAAAAAATACTCTAAATCTCTTTTACTTATTTCATATATATTTTCATTTGAATTGTTTATCATAAATGTTTTTAACTCTATGCGTGATATCGGAGCTTTAACTTTTCCTAACTCGAATAATTTAAATAAATTTCTTGATGATATCTTATTAGCATCTTTTTCATTTTTAATTTTATTTGTTGCATTAAAATTTTTGATCGATACTAACATTGATAATAATACCAAGGCTAATTTTAAATATTTATCATTTGTTTGAACAGTAAAATTATCACGGTGGACAATTTGATAATTTCCATTATTTTTATTATATTTTTCTGAAACAAAATCATGTTCTTTATCATTATCAAATTTAAATTTATATATATCATTACTGTCACTAATCACAAATTTTGAATGGTTGTTATTTAACCATGTAGTTGTATTATCAAAAATTTGAATGTTTTCACTCAATTTACTTATTAAATTTAATTTAATATTAACCTTTGCATATTTTGTTAATATCTCTAATGTTTTGAATTTAGGACTGCTATTAATTGTGGGTATATTTATATGATCTAATACTCCGTCACTATTCAATGTAAATACTGAATCCTTCTTATTTAACTTTTTTAAATCATCATAACTTATTTTACCCATTTCCTTCATATTTTTTTCTAACTGTTTAATCTCTTTTCCTATTAATTTTGATTCTCTATATAAAACATTACCTGGTTTATTTCTGGACTTTATCTTCTTTTGAAGCATATTAGTGTAGTCATTATCATCCATAATATATATTATAAATTATAGATATTTATTTGACATTATATAAACATAATATAGTAATTATCTATATGGATAATTGGATATGTTATATTATTGAAAATAAAGGCTGTACATATGTTGGTGCATCTAATAATGCAATAAAAAGACTGAGGGCACATAATGGAGAACTATCAGGAGGTGCAAAATATACAAGAAGTAAAGGACCTGGATGGAAACATATTTGTATAATTCATGGATTTCATACAAAAATAAATGCTCTTCAATTTGAATGGGCATTAAAACATATTCCCCCAAAAAAATCTGGTGGACCTATTAACAGAATAAAAAAATTATTTATTTTATTAAATAAAGAAAGATGGACTAAAAAATCTCCACCCGCTATTGCCGTTCCATTATATATTGAATGGATAAATGAATCTTATAAACCTGATATAGTTATACCTCATTATATTACACTATATTGATAAATTCATTAAACCCAATGTCAATAATATTGAAACCATTAATGCATCTGTATGTGGCAATATCACATCTTCTGTTATTAATGTTTTAAAATTATGATAAAATGCAGACCCTGATGCTTTCCATGTACCTGGTATAACCATATTTAAAGACGGACCAATAATTGTTATATTCATATTCATATTCTTTTTATTATTTGGCGCTAAATAATTAACTGTCATTGTATATGTATTTTTTGAATTTCCTTGTGTATGTTGTAATCTTATTGTCCCTATCCATAATTTTTTTGAGTTTTTATTTCTTATTTCCCGTGTTTGAACTAAAAGCATTATTCCATGATTTGATAATAATACTTCCATCTCTTTTTTTGATTTTTTAACAAGCACTGATTGTGTTTTATTCTTGGATGAAAAAGTATAATTCGTTTTAGTTGTTGTTAATGTTCTATCCATTGTTTTAACTGTAACTGTGTTGTTGTTACCTGTCGTTTGTGATGTTAATTGAATGTCATTTAATATTGCAGATAATAATTCTGTACCATAATCAGGGTCTAAATTATCATCTATGCTATAAAAATCAACTACATCATTCCCTAATATAATTCGTATATATTCATGAATACAACTTAAACCAAACATTAACTCTTGGTACGAGTTACTACCGCCCCGAATATTAATTGATGTTACTTTTTCCTCCATCATTGATGTGAAAACTTTTTTTGCTAATCCAGTATTATTGTTTAATCCTACTATTAATTCATTATATTGACGATTTGTTAATGATATATTGGAATTTCTTTTATTGATTTTAGTAATTGGTTTATTATTATTATTATTATTATTTTTTAAATTTGGTAAAAGTTGTTCTAATTGATCATAATTTAACTTACTAATAGCATTTTTAAATAACTGATCTCGTAATTTTTTCTTATTTTGAAATAAATAAAATATAATGCACCCAAATGTATAATTTTTATTAACTTTGTTTGATATATTTTCTATTGATAATTTTTTGTTTGTTGATAATTGGTTCGCTCTTTTTATCAAACTCATATATTATTCAACTCGATAATAATTTTCTATTATACTATCATTCAAATTTATTTGTTTCTCTTCACTCTTTCCTATCACCCTCTCATACATATAATTTCCCAAACTTAAAAATATTTCCATTGGTATACCTATGTTGGTATTTTGTTTTTTATTAATTGCGTTCTCTACTATTTCATTAACTATATCTGTTGCCATTTGTTTAACTTTCTGTTTATTCACAGCACATATACTAAGACTTATTTCATAATATATTCCTATACGCATTTTATATTCTTCGTCTAAATCTAAATCCCGTATAAGAGATCTTAACATTTATACGACTTATTATATGATAATATTTTTCTTATCCCACCAAACCATATTACAAATGGTTAAAATATTTACGACATAATCATATTTTTTATAATTATATGAAAATGGTATAAAGTTATTATTAACTTTTAAAGTTAATGATAACAACAATTAAAAAAATAAGAACAAAATTATCAACCGGCATAATGTATTATTTAATTAGCAGTATCAATGTATATTTTATGTGTGAATTATTAAAAACATCAAAAATTATAAAGATTGACCCATATCATTTTAAAGATTGTTTATATGATTTTAATAATTATTGTTCATTTTATTTATCAAATGATAAAATAAATACTGTATGTGGAATATTAAATTATAAAGAAAATTATTCAGGATTCATAAAAAATTTAGTATATATGTTGTTAGTTATTAACATTCTATTATATGATATTTCTTTTGATTCATTTAATTTTAAATACTGGGTTGTAGTTCATGTTACAGTTATAGTTTATTCATTATTAGATTATATTTCAATTTTCGAGTTTTCATTGGAAAGTACTAATTCATATTCTCTTATACAAATTTTAATTATATCAATAATAGGTTTTTTTTTATTAATATTAATAGTTAGACAGATTAGAAAAAATGGTTTAAAATATTCATTTTTAATGTCAATGTTTATGTTTTATTTATTTATATTTACATTATTAAAATCTATAACCCCTGATGTTAAACTACATTTTCATCATTCATTTTGTGCTGGGTTTTTATCAATTTTCTTTACAGATTTTGACTCAACACTAAATTTATATATGCATGCAATTATGATTGGTATTGTTATTCAGGGTATAAATGTATTTACAATAGCAGAAATTTTACCATTCAATATATCATATACCCCTTCACCACAGCTTGAATATATGATGTGGTTATATTTTATATATTTTATTGGATGGATTATTTTAATATTTGATGCACCAATGATATGTAATATTTGTTCAAATATTAAAAAAAAATGTTGTTTATGTAAAGAAAATACACAATTAGATATACTTGAAGTGCCACTATTAAATTATGATGATTCATTCAAATGTGAATTTAATTAATTTATGCACTATTTCTAACTTCTGAACTTACCCCGTCGCGTCCAAGATTTGGTGGAAGCGGGTATACTGATGATGGCAATGATAATGCGACACCATCACCAGTTGCACTTGTTATAATAACAAATACTAAAACAGATAATACTAATAATACTAATACACCATACATACTAAACATCTTTACAACACCTGATAACAATAACCCTGAAATTATTAATGATAATACACTATATCCAACATTTCCCATTGGAGAAGTATTTAATGATGGTATTTTAAGTGTAAACTCTTCTTTTTCTTCACGTTTTTCCATTATATACTATATTTATATTTATTTTTTGATATCTTTTTTTATATATTTCTTTTTTGGGGTATTTTTAACTATTTTCATTAATTCATTTTTTGTTAATGAATCAATCTTTTCTATATAATCTGAGGGTATCTTATATATCTTTTTTTTATATATCATATAAGGACCATACTTTCCATTCATTACTTTTAAATCTTTTCCTATTACCATTATAACATTCTTTGTTCTTTCCTCTATCTTTTTTACTATCGTTTCTAATGTTACATCTCCCATCTTTTCAAGATTCATTACTATATCTTCTCCTTTATTATTATATTTAATATATCTACCATTGCCACCCATATTAACTATAATATCTTTTTCTTTATGTTGACCTAATAATTTTGGATATGATAATAACTCCTTCGCTATTTTTTCATCAATATTCTCTGCATCTATACTCTTGGGAATCCCAATTCTCTTATTACCACATATTAACATTGGTCCATACTTCCCCTTAATAACTTTATAATCATCAGTGCTTAATAACTCCAAATTGAAATTATTCTTTAAATTTTTTAATATACCTTTTATTATTGTATTCATTGGATTATAATATGTACCCACTACATCTGTCCACTTATCTTTTCCATTTGATATATTATCTAACTTATCTTCCATTGTCGATGTAAATGTATAATCCATTAACTCCTTGAAATTTGTTAATAAATATTTACATACATCTATTCCTATCTGTGTTGGTATCATCTTTTTCTTTTCACTATTAAATGAAAAAGTTGTTTTCTTTTTTGTTATTTTATCCTTCTCTAATTTATAATTAATTACCTCCTTCTTCTCACCCTTTATTGTTCTTATCTCTGTATATTTTCTACTTATTATAGTATTTATTACTGACGCATATGTTGATGGTCTCCCTATTCCTAACTTTTCTAAATTCTTTATCAATGAACCTTCCGAATATCTTCCAGGTGGTTGCTTATATTTCTGATCACATGTTATCTTGTTATATTCAATTTCATCATTGTTATTATTATTTATTCTATTATTCTCTATATCAACTGGCGTCTGTCCATATATTTTTAAATATCCTTCAAATTTTAATAAATCCTGTTTACCTGTAAAAAATTCTTTTCTTTTACTTATTGTAATCTTATAACTCTGGGAATAATACTCTGCACTTGACATCTGAGATGCAACTGTCCTTTTCCAAATTAACTTGTACAATTTATATTGGAGATCATCTCCTATCATGTTTTTTTGATGCGAATCTTCTACATTCTGAGTAATCTTAGTTGGTCTAATTGCCTCATGTGCCTCCTGAGAATTTTTAACTTTCTTCTTATATTGTCTAAACTGATAATACTTATCTGAATATTCTTCCTCAATAAATGTTTTTAACTCTAATTGTATATACTCTGATAACATTGTTGAATCTGTTCTATGATATGTTATATGACCACCCTCATATAATTTTTGTGCCAAACTCATTACCATTTTTGAACCAATATTTAACTTAGAACATGCATCCTGTTGTAATGAACTGGTAGTATAAGGTGGTGGTGGGTTCTTTTTATTTATTTTTAACTGGATGTTTTGAATGTTATAGGTGGATACCTTACAATCTTTTAAAAAATCGACGTTATCGCTATTTTCTAAGCTATTCAATTCCCCCTTTAATTTTTTATCAAATAATCCACTGATATAATAATATGCATCAACTTTTGATTCTTTAAATTTATTAATAATATCTTCCTTTTCAACAACCAATTTTAATACAATTGACTGTACTCTTCCAGCAGACAATGAAGGACCAATCGATTTCCATAATAAGGGTGATAAGGAAAAACCAACAAGTCTATCTAATATTCTTCTGGCTTGTTGTGCATTTACCATATTCATATCTAGGATTCGAGGTTTGATAACTGCACTCTGAATTGCTTTTTTTGTAATTTCATTAAATGTTATTCTTTCTGTACTCTTAACATCCAATCCCAATACTTTACATAAATGCCATCCAATTGCTTCTCCTTCTCTATCCTCATCAGATGCAATTATAACTTTATCAACTAATGATTTATATCTTTTTAACTCTTTAACTATTTTATTATTTGTAATCTTATAAGTTGGTTTAAAATTATTATCTACATCTACCCCTAATTTCTTTTTCTCTAAATCACGTATATGCCCAAATGATGATTTTACTATATAACTGTTTCCATTAAAATTTTTTAAAAAGTTTTCAATCTTGTGTGCCTTTGCAGGCGATTCAACAATAATTAGATATTTCATAACTAATTATATATTTTATTATTTTTGTTTTTATTTTATCATTTTTTTTTATATTTCCTTTTTTTTAATTCATTATTTATCATTATCCTTTCAATCCTTGTAAATGCTTCATCCATAATCTCTGGTATAAATTCATGCATCTCCTTATCTTTCGAAACATTGCATTTTAAATTAGTTATTGTTTTTTTAACATCTTTAATATCCCTTTCGTTACTAAACTGTAATATATATTCATATACTTTTAATAAAAATTTATATAATTCTTCATCGCTTAAATATTCTATATATAAACTATCAACTATTTCATCTTTTTTTTTTTCATCTGTCACACATAGTAATAACATTCCCCGTAATTCCTTGAAATTTTTAGTCACTACTTCTATATCATTATTTATTAACTTCTTTCTTACATAATTATTATATGTTTTCCTAAATGAATCTCTTATATCATTCTCAAAACCATTTAATGGATTTATCTGTTCATATTTATCTGCTGATTCTTCTAACAACTTTATTCCACCATCTGGATCCAATAATGAAATATGCTTCTTAATTTTTTGCTGAATTCTTTCTAACTCAACCTCCGATATAATTTTTAAATCATCATCTTTTAAATTTTTCTTTTTCTTATTTATTAAATAAAATTCTGATATTAAATCATTAACCTGATTTTGAATATCAAAATCCTTCCACTTATTATATAAAATAATATATTCTTTAATATTTTTATTTTTTATTAAATTTGACTTATCTGATTCTAATATTTTATGCAATCCAACAGAACATAATAAAATATCTTCATCTAATTTTGAATCACTTAATACAGTGTCGTTATGATACCTTATTATATAACTACTTAATATTACCTTGGCATTTATGTTATTACAATCGATCTCTTTTAAATAATCTGATACATTTTTAATCGTTTGTCTATTAGTTATATATTTGATGGCTTGGGAAAATGTTTTTTTTTTTATAATTTCGTCTCTAATATTCTTAAACAACATATAGTTATCGCACATACTTTATTATAGTAGTTTTTTTTGGTATTATATTTATTATATCTTCAATATTCATATGTGTGTGATATCTTATTTTAAACGCCCTTCTTAATGAATGATGAAACTTTTTTTTATTGATTTTTTTAAAATATACATATTTAATTTGTTCCCCGTATCTAACTATTTGACTATATTCAATATTACCACTGACTATTTTTTTATCATTGAACGTAATCTCATATTCCGGTAAAGACCATAACTTTAATTTGGGTAATATATTTTTCTTTATCATTATTAAATCTACATATGCATTTACACGACTTCTCTTTAATCTCCTTGCAATATCAATGTTTATTGACATGAATTTCATTCCACAAAAATAAAAATGGTAATTGGGATTATCTAAAATATCATTGAAATTATCAATCCCTGCTAATCTTGCCCACTCTATCTTCCAATTTGTCCAATACGGTCTACTATATTTCACCATCTTTTCAGTTGTTATATCGACCCTTAATTTTATACTCTCTAAACGACTAAATAAATTAATTAATGTAACATCACTCTTTATACGTGAATCTCTAACATATATATCAATGTCATTAAACTTTCGTAATCCATATGTAGTTAAAATGCAACTACCCATTATCAATATATTATCCCTTATGTTACTTGGATATTTCTTCAAAATATTATATATTTTCAACAAATTTATCAAACAATTCTTATTATCATTATGAAATGATACTTGCTGATGTTTAATCATATCAAATGTACTCTCGCTACCCAATATCTTTTCTATTATATCTAATCCATATCTCTTTTCTACTATTATATCTGCATTCTCTATCATTCCTTCGTATATAAATATACTTATTATACGATCACTCTTTAATGTATACGTTTTTTGATAAGGGAAAAAATTTAAATAAAACTTGTCCTCTTTCATACGAAGACGCCTTATTAATTTAAATCCTCTTCGATTGTAAAAGCATAAACTTAACATTTATAACTGATATTAATATTATTGACATCTAAATAATCATTTTTTTGTTCCACCGAAGTATTCTATACCATGTCCCATCTCTACCATATGGTCGTTTATATTCAATGACGGTGTAAGACAAGAACCTCCAATATATATCTTCCCTAATAATCTTCCAAACTTTCCAAACTTCCCACACTCCATTATTACAATCTTATTATCTATTAAACTTTTTAAATACTCTTTGGCCTCCTTTGCTTTTTTTATCTCTTTATCTCTATTCGGTTTATTTAACCTTGGTTTCATCTCTGGACTATCATATCCATACATTCGAACTTTATACTTAATTACCTTACCCATGAATACGAATGTAACTGTAATTGTATCACCATCATATACATCAACTACCTTGCATATTGTTCTATATCCATCAAAATTAAATAATTTCGTATTTTCGTTTGTTGTCTTCCTTAGTTTTATTTTTGTTATACAATTACCCATTCTAAAAAATTGATTTTTTTTATTATATAAAGACGGATTATTAATTATAAGCATAAAATGAGTGAACAAACAATTGAATTATACAATAAACAAACCCCAAAAGGGGAATATTTTGAAGAATTGGTTTATGATGGAGATACCCTTTATCGTTCCAACTACAGATATTATTATACAAGTAATATTTCTGAAACAGCACGATGTCTATGTGCCAATAGTAACTTTGTATTAGACAGGGTTAAAGGTGATAGAGTTTCTCTGTCAAATCAACTGAGTGGCGAACACGCTGATTTATGGACTGGTACAAATGAAGTTGAAATTTATTCAAAACATAAAGTATCAATTATTCATCAATAAATTATACCATAACTATTTATAACATTTCTTGTTACCTTTGGTATATAATCTCATTCACATCTCTTCTGATTTGGATTCTATATCAGATTTTTCACTGGATTCCGACTCATCGTAGTTTCTATGCCTAGTACATCCTCCTCGACAGGTTGTATCATAAAAACACCAACATGATATTAGTAAAGCAATAGGAATTACAATTATATATCCGTATTCTATATTCATAATTATCTTATATTCTGAACATACAAATTATTTAGATAATACCACTCATGTTCTTTTAATGCACATAACAAATCATCATTGTCCATTTTAATACCATAATTATATAATAAATCTCCAAATTTAATATATTTTCTTTCTTTATCTACCACGTTAAGTACAAGTTCTAATTTAATAGATTGATCTTTATTTAGTTTTATACTGTTATTTTTATAATAAAATGTTAGCATTATAATAATATTTTATTATTATTTATTTATATATTCGATACAATAAAACATTTGATAAAAATATCATTATTATATTCTTGTCATTAAATGTAAGTGTTCCTTCTGGTGTTGTATTATCAAATTCTCTAAATAAACATTTATCATATCGTAACCTTGTTATCAACATGATTACATATATTACATATAATATCTTCTGAATACTCTTACTCTGATATATAATTATACCACTCAATAACCAATAAAAAAATACATCATGTATTTCCGTTATGATTTTTTTATCATCATTATAAATTCCCAATAATAAAAATATTGTTAATATTAATACTATAAATGTTAATACTTTTTCATATGGCATGATATTTGTTGTTAACATATGAATATTTATAAATATAGAAATAATTATTAATACTAAAAATACCATCTTTTTTTCTTTATATGTCGGATTTACTAATATTGCCATATTATAATTTATATTATATATTTTTTTCAAATGGATATAACTGAACCATTTTTTAATAATAACTCCAAACTATCCTGTATGAATTTATTTATATCTTTCTTTATTTTCATATTTTCCCTAAATTGTTCAAACTCTTTACAACATTCATCTGACATCTTATGAGGACCTTCCCTTAAATATACATCATTTAAAATAAACATTGCAATCCTCTTCATTTTATTACATACTAATTTTTTAACAACTGTACCCCATTTACCATTTACAAGAACATCTATATGTTTACTACTTATTGCAGTTGTTTGTATATTATTATTTTCAGGATGATTTGGATTAAAATGAATTTCTTCACTTGTTTTCTGGATCGCATTGTATGGATGGTCCATTATTTTTAATAATATTTCGTCTGTTATATAATCTATATTCTCCTCTCCAAAATTATTAATCGTAATATTATTTTGGATATTTTGAATATTGTAATTATTTATAATTGTTGCAGAATTAAATTTTGGATTCTTTTTACATCGATGTTTACGATGACGATAATAATTATTTACGTGAATAAACTTTTTATTACAATATTCACAATTTATTTCCTTCTCTTTTTTTATTTTTAACTTACAAATATAAAGGGAATTATTATTTTCATTGTCCTCACAACACAACTTATATGGGGTTAATAATTCCTTGTAATTATGTATCATATCTTCGTATGTTACATCAAGAATATTTGCTTTACATTTTTTTTTCTTTTCAAAGTGACGATGAAGAAACCACTTTGTTTTAAATTGTTTGTTACATCTTAAACATATTATTTCTTGGTATGATTTTTTTGTGCTCATTAATATATATAAATATTATAATCTTTATATATTGTTTTGTAATTCTTGATATATTTTTGACTACTTTTTATTTTAATTTATTTATTATTAATATATGAGATTCAAGTTAACATTTAATAGGTAAATCGAATAATATATATAAAAAAGAAAAACAAACTTATTTAGCATGAAATATGTCAAATAATAATTATATGGAACTTCATATTAAAAATAATATTATTTAATAAATAAAAATGAGGCTATATTTTAGCATCATAACTTTTTTTGTATTTTTAAACATTTTTATGAAAATATTTACCGTATTTGTTGTTAAAAAATAGTTTTAATGAATCAAAAAAAGTAGTCAAAAAAAATAAAAATTCAAGCAATTAATGCATTTTACCAAAAAATAAACTTTTAAATTTATGACTAAAATAAATAAATCATATGGATTTATATGAATAAAAAGTACAAATAATATTAAAAATATCATGATTTACTCAATATACCCCACTTATTTGGATTTTATAAAATCCCAAAAAATGATATATACTGAATTTTTGTGTTTTTTTAAAAAAACGTCGTTTTTCGGGTTTTGCAGTTTTGACAAACATCACCTGAAACGTAATTTTTTTTAAGTCGTTTTTGAACAAAAAATATAGCATTTTTAATCATTTTTCTATGTTTTTGCTCTCAAAAGTGCTATATTTTTGACGAAAATGCTATATTTCATCTACTATTTTTTTTAGTCAACTATTTTTTTTTTATTTTTGGTTATATGGGTGTGATTGGTATTTTAATCGATTATTCAAAATATGATTTTATTTATTTTTTATTTTTAAATAATATAAATTAACATTTTTTCAATATTTTCAAAAAATAAACATACAGTTCCATATAAATGTTTTTCTATTTTTTATTTTGACTACTTTTTTGACTACTTTTGATAAGATATAGCATTTGGTTTTATTTTTTTTAAAAATTATGATTTTAAGCCTTTTTTTGACCTTTTTTTGAAAGTGAACATTTGAATCTCAGAATTTCCTATTTTTTTGGAAACGAGTGATGTTTTTTTGAAAAAAAACATGCTTTTTTCATTTTGTTCAATTTTCTCATCCCTCAGATTTTTCTATTTCATGATTTTTGATGGGTTTTTTGCCGTTTTTTTGCCGTTTTTACATCTTCGTAGGTATATTTGTTTTTTGATATGTTATATTTGACTATAGCATATGTTATATTTTTTTCTTTTAATTTGCAGTTAAAAAGGTATAACAGGTATATGTTTTTTGACACACTTTAAATGAATATTTAATTATTTTTAATATGATAAGAACAATAAATATTATCAATTGTTACAAAAATAATGATTTGGCTTTTTATTTATGATTGAGTAATGATTTTTAATTAATTATTTTATGTTGTAATAGTTATATGGGGTTATATATTAAACATTTTAACAAGTTGTGATTCACTCAATTTATTTTACTATATTTTCATTATTTTAAATTATTTGTGTTTATTATTATAATGTTATATGTATTCTCTTTTAATATTAATGATAATGATAGTAATAATATATATACTCCTCTCTAAAAAGAGAGAGTCAAATTCAAGAAATATATTCTTTTTAAAAAAACGAAAAAATAAAAATAAAAATACTGCTATATTTTAGAAACACTTTTTGCAAAAGTGGATCTCGTTTTGGATACTCGTGTTTTTATGCTTATTTGCAATAAAATAAATATATTATTAATATTAAATACCCACATTACCATATAATATATTTTAGTATTATTGTTTTAAAAATGTGTTTTGCACAAGGATACTACCCACAATGTATTTGTACTGATAAGAGAGAAATATGCATTTTTATTGATTTTTAAAATACTATAATTCAACCATTAAATTAAAAGCACAAATTGTACGTTTTTGTGTGCACAAAAAACACAAAAAATGCATAAAAACGGAAAATATGGGTAAAATAAACAAACAATAAAAAAATCCAAAAATCGGTCATTGGGGTATAAAAAAATGACTTAGATATAATATTTTATAATATAATAATAAAATGGGAATTCCTTCATATTTCAGAACAATCCTCGAACGTTATCCAAAAGCACATTTTTGGAAACCGAATGTTAAAACAGACTACTTATTTATTGATTTTAATTCAATCATCTATATACAACTGGCAAAATTAAATGTTGCCACAAATTCAAATAAAACATCAACACAAATTGATAATCTTGTTATCAAATATACTGTTGATTTTCTACAACACCTCATTTGCGATGTTACTAAACCAGAAAAAATGGTTTATATTGCTTTTGATGGTACTGTTCCGATGGCAAAAATGCTCCAATCAAGAGCAAGAAGATTTAAAGGCATTAAAGAAAAAAATTATAAAAATATTGTTAATAAAAAATATAACCTTGAAAAACAAGTAGAATTTGATAAAATTAAATTATCACCCGGAACAGCCTTTATGGATAAAATGTCGTCGCAAATTAAAAAAGCAATTAAATCAAAAAAATTTAAAACTCATACTAAAAATCAAGTTGAATTTATACTAAGTGATACTCATGTTCCAGGTGAAGGTGAACACAAATATATGCCTCTCATTAGAGAAATTGCAAAAAAAGAAAAGAATCCATCTATTACAGCTTATAGTCCAGATGCTGATGTTATTGTACTATTGGTTTCAACTAATCTCAATAATATTAGAGTTATTAGACCACCAAACAGTGAACAAGAAAGAGAATATTATCCAACAGAGGAATTTATTTATGTTGATATTAATGAAACAAGAAAAGCATTTTTAGGTTCTGCACTTATTAATACAAATAATGAAATTAATAAACAATTTGATATTAGAAAAGTACATGATTATGTATTTTTGACTGCAATGGCTGGCAATGATTTTGTTGTACCAGTTCAATATTTATCAATGCGTAAAGATCAAATGAAACAAATTATGAGGTCTTATAAAAGAGTTTTGACTACTAAAAAAGATTTTTTAATTGAAATTAAAGATAATAAAATCACTATTAACCGTGCATTTTTTATATCTTTCCTTGAAGATTTGGTCAAATATGAATCGGGTTCTTTAAAACAAATGCAAAAAAAAATTCATCGAACAAAAAAAAATAGACCATCAAGAAGATTTGAAGCAGAAGCACAAAAAGAACCTCATCAAATTGCAGTTAGCAGATTTGAACATGAAGAATATTATTCAGAATATAACCCATATCACCAAAAATATAAAAGAGAATTTAATAAAATTAATTATTTCAAAGAAGAAGATGAATGGAAAGCCCAGTATTATAATCATTTTCTTCAAATTAATTGTGATGATAATGATGAATATGATTCATATTTGAAAAAAATATGTAAAAAATTTATTGAAAGTCTTATGTTTACAATGGAATATTATTTAACCAGTGAACCCGCGTGGAACTTTGGTTATGATTTTAGATGTGCACCTTTAATATCTGATTTACTCTCATATGTTAAAAGTGTTCCGACAGCACTCAATACAAATTTAGAAAAAGGAACACCATATAAACCACTTGAACAATTGTATATGGTTATTCCTCCCCAAGCATCAAAATTATTACCTAAATCATATAAAGATATTATGACAAATATCGATTCTCCTCTTATTCAATATAGTCCGTGTGATTTTGAGTTAGATGTTGTTATGGGTGAAAAGTTTATTTATTCAGAACCAATTTTACCACCACTAAATGATAAAAAAATAATTGAAACACTATTTGAACTGAAATTAACTAAAACAGAAATGAAAAGAAATGTACTATACACAGAACCCGATTCTGTTGTGATGTAGAAAAAACACTTTATTTTGTCGGCACATGTATTGTATGGTAAATCATATAAAAATTAAATAATTTAAAAATATTTTTAACTGGTATTTTTAAATTTGTGGAGTATGATGCGAATGAATGTAATTACTTAATTAATTTCTGATTATAATTTCTTTAATCCGGGAAAGTGATATCTAAATTTCCATAATTTATCTTTATTTTTTTTCATAAATTTATGATATAATTCATTCCATTTCTCTGACCATTCTCCTTTTTTATATGTTGACATTTTCAATATATAATTACTAGATGATACATAAGGTTTGCGCATTGTTTTGCCTCCTGTTACAAAGAATACCATATCTAATACATTTTGTTTCATCACCCATTCATAAGAATCAATTGAAAATTCCATAAACCACCTAAATCCCTCTTTTGGACTAATTCCATTTAAATTCATGAAATTTCCAATTAACATTAATCTAACTATATGATGTAAATATCCAGTATCAAATCCAATTTTAATATAATTATCAACTGGGTCTATATTTAAATCACCAGTATACCATTTTTTTGTTAATTTTTTACGATTCCCAAAATAATTTACATTGAAATCACAATATATATATGTATATCTTTGATATTCTCGCCAAAATAATTGTCTAATATATCCCTCATAACTATTAATATTATATTTTGATTTACGTGGTTTTAAATATTCTAAAATCTCTAATGGATTTAATAAACCAATATTTATACTACTTGATAAACACGAATGATATAAATATGGCTCTTTATTATAAATAAAATCCTGATATGGTCCAAATTTTTCTAACTTATTTTTGAAAAAGTCCATTTCCCATTTTTTTGCACTTTCATGTGATATCGGGTATATGAAATTTTCTGTATTTCCATAATTTTTTTTAAAATTCTTATCTACATATTTGGCTGCTTCTTTAATATAAACTTCATCCTTAGTATTAACTGGTAATTTTGGTACTTTTATATTTTTTGGCATTCTTCGTCTATTAAATTTATCTCTTGATTTAACTAATGGTATAATATCAATCTTTTTTTTACACCACATATAAAAATTATTAAATGTAAATTTATCTGTTTTTTTTCTATATTCGCAATAATAATCTTTTGTCATTAAAAAATTTGGCGATTCAAGTAGGTTCTTTATTTTAGTTTTTATTTTATCAATTGGGTCGAACATAAATGTATTATCTGTATTTTTTATATTTGGTTTATCCTTATATTCACAGTACTCAACAATATAACCTTTTTTTTTTAAATAATCTTTATAATATTTCATTGATGCTCTATGCAACATTAGTTTTTTTTTATTATATTTATATTTAGTAAAGTAATGTGGATGTTCCCAAAGAATAATTTTATCTGGATTAACTATATTTTTATAATATCTCTCCTTATATAATTGGTGTGGTAATATAATTAATACATTCATATAATTATATTATATAATTTTTATCAACAAATAAACTATTGATATATCATTAAACTATATGTGTAATTTATTTGTTATAATATAATAATAAAATATTAATATATTTAATATAATTATATTATGACCATCCTAAATAAACTTATTGAAATTATGAAAGATAGTTCATTCAGATGTCACATATCTATTTTTATTATTATATTTTTTTTAATTGTATTTATTTCATATATAATTTATATTAATACAGAAGCAAATTCATTGGAAAATCAAATAACAAATAATGCAGAAAAAGAGCTATTTAGTAATGAATGTTATAAAAAACAGCAATATACAGAAGATTCTATTAAATATCCAGTAATGTCTCCAAATATTCCAGTTGATAATGAACAACAAACAAAAATTGGTTATGATGGAAATAATATAATCGACGAACCATATGATGATCCAACAGGTGTTAATAATTCGCTTGTTAAATTAATTAAACCACTTTTAAAATATGATGGTATATTTTTATCAAAAAGACAATTTAATGATACAACAGAAACTCAAAGCTGGCATTTATCAAACAAAAAAAGTATGACATCGACTTATGGTGATAATAAACTTTTACCACCAAAAAATTATCCCTTCTAATATTATAAATGGATATAACTACTATTTTAATTATATTATTCGTCGTATTTCTATTTTATTGTGAAAAATATACTACAACAATATCCAAACCTAAAGAAGTTGAACACTTTCATAATAGTGGTATTAAGAATTTTTATAATTTTAAAACATTAAATAGACCACCAATGCCAAGCCCATATCAATGTACATTAAATTTCAATTGTTCGCAAGGAAAGCCATCAGATAAATATGGCAATGTATGTAAAAAATGTATTGGTGATACATTTCCTAATAATATTGTTATGGCAAGAGTGGTTGGAAGTACTAGACAACCAAGAAAACTATATTAAATAAGTATTTTATAATTGTGAAAATTAAATATTTTCATCGTATATTTGTTTGAATTTTTTTGTACTTTTTAAGTAATCTTCTTCTTCAAATAATAAATGATGATTTTTGGAAAACTTTTCTATTAGAAAATCTTGGACCTTTGGATACAGCGTCGCAAAACCATATGCAAGTAAAATATATTTACCTATTTCAAGAAAATCATCTAAATGATTTTGCATAGTAGAACTAGTATCAACATTATTTGCATTATATGCTTTAATTTCTGCTATTTCTACATTAATATATTCTATTTCCTTAACTGTTTCTTCTGTAAGCCAATTCATAATATTTGTATTTTGGTGAAAAATTGTAATGTGTAACAAAGATACATATGACAAAGAGCCTTTTTTATTAATAATTTTCAATAGTCTTGTGTCATCGTTTTTTGAACTACATAATCCTTTCGCTATTTGAATATAATTTAATGAATGTCTAAATAATCGTGGAATAGTAATTTCATTTCCTTCGACTATTATTGTCCCATTAAGTTTAATATGTTTAAAATTCTGAAATGTAGTCCAATTGCACAATGCTTTAATATATCGACTACGAATCATGGAACCATCTGCATTAAATCCAGAATAAGGAAAAGTTTTTAAGTCATTTAAAGATAAATTAGAATATAAATAATCCATTTTATCATATTTACCACTCTCGTATAGACCAATTGCTAAATTGTATTGCCAAGTATAATGTACATTGGTAGATGGAGTAGCAAAAAATGGATAATCAATTGTTTTCATGATAAAACAATCGTTTTTTATCAATGCCTTAATATCATCAAGACTTTTATATTTTCCAATTAATCTAATAAATTTACACTGAGTTTCAAAATCAGACCTGAAATGGTCTGTTCTAATAATTTCTTCAACTGATTTATATTTAACTACCATTTCTAATAGTTTTTCATCTAATATCTCTATTGTATGGTTTTCATGATATAATTCATATGATTCCAATGTAGTCCAAAACATCTTTAAATAATATTCATTATTTGATTCAAGAATTTTTTGTAATTTACCAAAAATATTACAATTTTGTGTAATATTTTTGTAATACTCATTATTTTTATCTTGAATTATTTTAAATAAATGACATACACATGCAAATCTATCTATTTCACCAGTAAACCTTGTTATATTTAACAATTGGTTATCTGGTATTTGTATTATATTTTTAATATTTTTCATTTTATTATTATAAAGATATAATAATATGGTTTTTTAAATCATTTTTTTCTATATTTTTTTATAATATTTTGTATAATATCCTATTTGTCTTCAAATCCAAATTCATCTAATCTTTTGGAGACATTTGCTGGATGTTCATTTACCATTGCATATAACTCCATATACGATATATCTTCTAGCTTATCTATTGTCCATCGACAATCAAGATCAACTAGTTGATGCTTTAATGCTTCTATTGCTTTATCTATTGTAATCACTTCATCCCACACACTTAGTCTAGGTCTATTCTCATAATAAGAGTAGATATCTCTTAATCTTAGAACTCTACCAATAGGTTGCCCAAGTTTTGTTTTACCCTTATATGTAAATAGAAGCCTTCCCTCTGTGTGATACGAATTGTTTAACCCATAATTCCATAAAGTCTCTGGTTGGTGAGTCATTATATAATCACCATCGTATGTACGTATTTGTTGTTTTTCTAATCCAGTATGCTTTCGTATATGTGCGATAATATCAGTCGCTATTCGAGTAGTATCCGGTTTTTCTCTAAGATAATTTTCGTATTTGTGATACATTATTAATTGTCTTACTACATCTTTAGGTTCTCCTGGAAATTGCAAGCCACCCCATTCAAGATTTAATGTTGAAACTCCGTCTTCATAAGTTAAATCATCAATAGTTACATCTACCGGATTTTCTAAATCAATATAGAGGTTTTTGGCGGCAACTGGTTCTAATCGTAAAAAATCACCATCTCCTCCACCTCCACACAAACCTTGTGTATCTGGTGTACCTCCCCAATATCCTACTGGATAGTTTGGACCCAAACTATATTTTATATTCGGACTACTAAAACCTATTATAGGTTCCTCCTCAGCCCATCCATCTTCATTTAAATAACTGGCAATATCAGAACCAATCCGTTCTACCGTAGGGACCCCTTGTTTTACTGTATAAATACGATATACATTACTAATATCATCAACATTGTCCCACCATTTAGAAGGCGATAATACCAAATCACCATGCTTTGCACCCTGATATTCCAACCACATAGCTACTTGATTATGTATTTCGTCATTTAAAGAATTAGAACAAGAATAATGATATTCCTCTTCACCCCAATCTGAGCACCTAACTATTTCTTCGAAATCTAACTCATATGCAATGGCCCTAGCTGGTTCTTTTCGTTTAGACCAATCTCTACTTGTTTTTTTATTTTTATTTTTATTTTTAATATTCATTTTATTATAATTATTAAAAGCAATAATATTTATTATTCATTTTTTTTGATAACATATTGTAAAATATATTCCTATATGCCTCGAATTTCGATTGTAAATTCATCTATAATTAAATTTATAATCATAAATAAAAAATGAATAATTAATATTATTGCTTTTAATAATTATAATAAAAATGAATCGACAAAATAAAAAATGTAAACGTAAGTTTTCTCAGATCGAACACTTACAAGAATCAATAACGCAATATACAGAAAAAAGAGTTAATATTGTAACTCATTCGCATAGCGATAAATCAAAACAATATCACATTACATTAAATGATGATGTAGAACTATGTTGTAATTGTGGAATATCATATGATGACCCAGATAGGAAAAATTGTAGACATATATCTTTACTCTTACTCCAACTGTATAGTAATTATGCAAATAGCATGAATTCAAAAAAGATGGGTAAGATAGAAACAGAATTACAAGATCTTGTAAACAGATTTAACAATTTACTCAATTAGTAAGCAAATTATAATTTATAATAAGATAAATCAACTTGTGATGTTGATATTATGCATGATATTATTAAAATTATCATAAATTTCATATGGAATTATATCTAAATTGATAAACTCTTTGTTATACATAGTTGAATATAGTTCATTATTATCAAATTTGATTAGCTTAACCCAGTTTTCAGCTCTATAATTTATACACTTACCTCCAATTGTATAAAAATCTATTTTTGATTCATATTTATTTAACTGAAATAAATCTCTATCCTTGCTAATCACTATAAACTCTCCTTCTTGAAATTTAATAAATAATGAAATAATATCATCAGCTTCTGCTCTTGGTATTTTAATAATATTACAACCATGTAAGGAACGAAATTGTTGAATAATATCATTATACATCATATTAAAAAATTTCACCATAATATTATTGTATGATGAATTACTTTTATTTTTATACTCTTTTTTGATTTTTTTCCTCCATATTTTTGTTCTCGGGCAATCTCTAATAAAATAAACATGGATAGGCTTTGCATAATGTCGTGCTAAAATTTGGTATAGTTTTATGGACGCTTTGTGTCTAAATTTTTCTAATAGGTTATCAATGTTATCATTCGTTATTTCGGATTTATCGTTAATTATTGAATAAATTGTTGTAAAAACAAAGTAACCAGTGTCAATTAAAATTTTTCTTTTCATTTTGTATTAATATAATATTAATAATATTAATTATAAATTAATCATTTTTTATCTCTACTCAATCTATATGGTTAATTCGGTTAATTCTAATGTTAACGAAGTAACAAAAAAAATTAATAAAATTAATAATAATATCGTAAATAATGGAATTAATAAGAAAGATTCAAAAAATTATAACAATATGAACTCTGCTATTAAAAATTTAAATAAACAAAATAAAAATGCAAATATACCAGAAATTAGAAATACACATGTTAATGCAAAAGATTTATTAAAACCCATTGGTATTTTAGATCCAGAAGGAAAGGAGAATAATCCATTAACTGGGGAACCTTACAATAATGTATATTATAATTCAAATAAGAATGTAAGTAGAGACAATCCTACATATCAAAGTTTGAGTGATAAGTGGTCAAATTTTCCAATGTACAAATTAAAAGATCAAACTATTAAAGATATTTATGATAATCAAGTTGTATTAGTTGTATCTGGTACAGGGAGTGGTAAGACAGTGTTAACCCCAAAACTTGCATTACATGCTTTAAATTATCAAGGACGAATTGCAATTACAAATCCAAAAAGACTACCCAGTGAAGAAAATGCAAAATTTGCAGCAAAAACACTTGATGTTAAATTGGGTAGTTCAGTTGGTGTTAAATATAGAGGTAGTAGTCCATCATTATATTCAAAAACAGAAACTAAATTACTTTATTGTACTGACGGATATGTACTGGCACGATTAATGTCAGACCCAATGTTATCTGATTTAGATTGTGTAATTATAGATGAAGCTCATGAAAGAGGTGTTCAGATTGATTTATTATTACTTTTATTAAAAGCCCTTATTAAAAGACGCCCTGATTTTAAATTAATTATTATGAGTGCAACTGTAAATGAATCAATATTTATTGATTATTTTCCACTATCGGAATTTAAATTTGCATTTATTGATGCTGGTGGTAAACCAAATTTTCCAATTAAAGAAATATTTTTAAATAAGTCTATTAATAAATTTGATGATAAAAAAAACTTAGTTAATAAAGATTATATTGAAGCATCTGCTAAAAAAGCTGTTGAGATATTAACAACAACTGATGAAGGAGATATTTTAGTATTTTTTGCAGGAAAGGGAGAATCAGCAGAAGGATGTATGTTTTTACATCAGATGATTGCAAAAATTAATAAAGAAATGGATAGGAAGATTTATTGTGAAATTTTACACAGTGGTACAGATGATGAAACAAAGAGATATATTACAACTGCAACTAACTTTAAAAATCATCCAAGGGGTCCATATGAAAGAAAAGTAATTTTTGCAACAGAAGTAGCAGAATCATCAATTACATTTGATGGTGTTGATTTTGTTATTGATACAGGTTTAGTTAATCAAAGTAGATTTTATTCAGAAAAAAATATGGTTGCATTAGAAAAAATATTTATTTCAAAGGCATCTCATACACAAAGGAAAGGGAGAACAGGAAGAACAAAACCAGGTACTTGTTATAATATGTTTACATCAGACGAATATGAGAAACAATTTCTAGATTATGCTCCATCACCAATAACACTTATTGATATAGCACCATATATTTTAAAATTCTTTGCAAGGGAAGATTTGGTTTCGCATGTGAGTTTGCCTTTTACTTATCATAAAAAAAATAAAAAAGGAGGATTTGTTAATAATAAAAATAATAAATTAATTAAACCAGATGAGTTATCAGTTTTTTTAAGCAAATTTATTGAAGTTCCGCCGGAGGATTCGGTTAAACGTGCATTAAATAAAATATTTGCATTAGGTGGAATGGATGTTGATAAAACGAACGCATATTTAAATGATATGGGGAAATCAATGGCCGATTTTGATACAGGTCCTGAAATTGGAAGAATGCTTGTTGCTGGTTATAATTATAAATGCAGGGATGAAATGTGTACACTTGCTGGAATATATCAATTAACTAATTTTAGAATGGATTCATTAATAGATATTAGATTTAGACCTCCAAAATCATTTAATAAATCTGAAATTAAAAAAGCAGAACAAAGACATAAAAGGGTAATAAAAGGATTAATATCGGGTATGGGAGATCATTTTGCACTTCTTAATATTTATAAAGAATTTTCAAAAAGAAGATATGATAAGGTTGATAGAAAAACTGGAAGAGTTATAACTGAAAAAATGGGTGGTGCAAGAGAATGGTGTAAAGAAAATTTTTTAAATTATAATAGATGGGACAGAGTTAAATATGAGAGTAAAGATTTTCAACGTAAATTTGGTTCAGCAATTAGTAGAGAAAAAAATAGAAATCCAAATAAAAGACCAAATACATTATTCCTAAACAAAGAACCAGTATTATCAGATAAAAAAGAAGACAACATTTTAAAAGCAATTTTAAAAGGAACTTATATTAATTTAATAAGAAAAGAGGGTAGAGTATATTCTTCTTGTTTTCCAGAAGATAAAATTAGAGCCGGATTATCAAGAGACTCGCTATTTGGAATGGTAAAAGCCCCA
>Ga0115003_10000368_pt1 | contig 39991 bp, 40 predicted proteins | sample ArcticOcean_MG_C_7_FD_88736 | JGI IMG/M metagenome (GOLD analysis project Ga0115003, IMG submission 88736) | Marine microbial communities from western Arctic Ocean - ArcticOcean_MG_CB11_88 | ecosystem: Environmental > Aquatic > Marine > Oceanic | place: Arctic Ocean: Canada Basin | collected...
ATCAAATGGGGGACGCTATGCCGATTCTTGATGAAAACCGTCTGTTTCCGACGGACCCGACCGTTCGGGCCTTGGCGCGGGACCTGTACGAGGTGGTCAAGGATCTGCCCATCATCAGCCCGCACGGCCACACGGACCCGCGATGGTTCGCTGAGAACGCAGCCTTTCCTGATCCGGCACAATTGCTCGTCACCCCCGATCACTATGTGTTCCGCATGCTTCATTCGCATGGGGTCGCGCTTGAGGATCTGGGTGTGCCGCGCGTCGATGGCGGGGCCATCGAGCAGGACGGCCGCAAGATTTGGCGTCTGTTCGCGGCCAATTACCATTTATTCCGCGGCACGCCGTCGCGCATCTGGGTGGATCACGCCCTGCAAGAAGTTTTCGACGTGGATGAACGACTGTCGGCTGCATCTGCCGATGCTATCTACCACCATATCGACGCAAGCCTGAAGACCGACGCCTTCCGCCCGCGAGCGCTATTCGAGCGGTTCAATATCGAGGCGATTTCGACCACCGAAAGCGCCATTGACGATCTGAAGTGGCACAAGATAATCCGCGACAGCGGTTGGAACGGAAAGGTCGTCACGGCCTATCGCCCCGATGCGGTCATTGATCCGAACATCGACGGATTTGCCGACAACGTTGCCAAAATGGGCGAGATGGCAGGCGAGGATGCCACCATTTGGGACGGGTATCTTGCCGCGCACCGCAACCGCCGCGCATTTTTCAAGTCGTTTGGGGCCACGTCGTCGGATCATGGGCATCCGACCGCTCGCACAGAAGACCTGCCCAAAGCAGAGGTGGTGGAGCTGTTCGACAAGGCGTTGCAGGGCAAATGCACGCCCGAAGAAGCGGACCGGTTTCGTGGTCATATGCTTACGGAAATGGCGCGGATGTCGCTGGATGACGGGCTAGTGATGCAGATCCATCCTGGTGCGGTGCGCAACCATTCCGCAGGCGTGCTGGCCAAGTTTGGCCGCGACAAGGGTTACGATATCCCGTCACGCACTGATTACGTCACCGCCTTGCGCCCGCTGCTCGACGCCGTGGGTGCAGAGGTGGGGCTGACTCTTATTCTGTTCACGTTGGACGAGACCTCTTATGCGCGCGAATTGGCCCCCTTGGCCGGCGTCTATCCAGCGTTGCGCCTTGGCCCGCCGTGGTGGTTCCACGACAGCTACGAAGGCATGATGCGGTTCCGCGAAATGGCCACAGAGACCGCCGGTTTCTACAACACGGTCGGCTTTAATGACGACACCCGCGCATTTTGTTCCATTCCCGCCCGCCACGATGTGGCGCGTCGGGTTGATTGTTCGTTTCTTGCCACACTGGTCGAAACTGGCCGGTTAGACAGGGACGAAGCACCAGAGGTCGCACACGACCTCACTTACCGGCTTGCCAAGCAAGCATACAAGCTCTGATGAGCGTTTTCTGGGCGGACCCTGAGCGCAACAAGTTTATCCTTGACCGTATTCCGGCGGGCTGCTGGGGTGAGGCGTCTGGCATCGCGGGCGCTGCTGTCTATCTGTGCACGCCTGCGGCTGGATACGTGCACGGTGCGGTTCTCAATGTGGATGGAGGCTGGCTTGCCCGCTGACGATCAGAACACACGTGCGCAGGCGCGTCCCGCGACGGGTATTGTTCATCTGGGTCTGGGCGCGTTCTTTCGCGCGTTCGGCTGCGTGTATATCGCCGACGCCATGGCGGCATCGGGAGGCAATTGGGGCATTGTCGGGGTGTCCCTGCGCAGCCCCGACACCCGCGATGCGCTTAGTGCGAGTGATTGGTCGTACACCTCCGTCAGCCTTGCACGCGAGGGTGATAAGCTGCGTGAGATTGCAGTGCTCAACGACGTGCTTGTGGCGCCGGAAAACCCGAAGGCGGTGATTGCCGCGATGGTGGATCCGGCCGTGAAGATCGTCACGTTGACCGTCACTGAAAAGGGCTATTGCCACAATCCGGCAACTGGCGAGCTGAACCTGGATCACCCCGATATCCGGCACGATCTGGCCCATGACCTACCGGTTTCCGCGCTGGGGTATCTGGTGCGCGCCTTGGCGGCGCGGCACGTCGCCGGTGTCGCTCCATTCACCGTTTTGACCTGCGACAACCTGCCCGAGAACGGCAAGCTGGTGCGTGGTCTGCTGCTGGAGCTTGCGGCGTGGATCGATCCTGCCCTAGCGAACTGGATCGCGACTGAAGGGCGGTTCCCTTCCACGATGGTGGACCGGATAACGCCTGCCACAACGGGCGCGGACATTGCTCGCATTGCTACCTTGACTGGTGTCGTCGACGCGGCTCCCGTGATGCATGAATCCTTCTCCCAATGGGCGGTCGAGGACAATTTCGTTAACGGCGTGCGCCCTGATTTTGAGGCCGCCGGCGTTGAGATGGTCCGCGACGTGACCGCCCATGAACAAATGAAGTTGCGGATGCTGAACGGCACCCATTCGGCGCTGGCCTATGCCGGTTATCTGGCAGGTCACGACACCATCGCTGATACCATGGCCGATCCAGTCTTCGCCGACTACGTCCGCGCGCTTTGGGTCGAAATTATGCCCACTGTCACAGCCCCCGAAGGCGTCAGCCTGACGGCATACGCCGAGGCGCTTTTTGATCGCTATGCCAATCCCGCGATCCGTCACCGCACATGGCAAATCGCGATGGACGGCAGCCAGAAACTGCCGCAACGCATCCTTAGCACGCTGCACGAAAATCTGGCTGAGGGTCGGAAAACTGACGGGCTTTGCGTCGCGTTGGCCGCTTGGATGCGCTACGTGAGCGGCACGGACGAGGCAGGCCAACCTATCGACGTGCGTGACCCTTTGGCCGACCGCCTGCGCAACCTTGCAGCGGGGCAGGGCACTCCGGCAGATGTCGTCACCGCGATCCTGTCGGTTGAGGATATCTTCCCCGCGGATCTGGCCGACCAACTGCGCGGCCCAGTGTCTAAAGCGGCAGAAAAGATATGGTCCAACGGCGTACGTGCTACTGTGCAAGGGGTCACATCATGATCGAAAGCTGGCGGTGGTACGGCGAGTTTGACAGTATTCCCCTGTCGGACGTGGCGCAGACGGGTGCACGCGGGATCGTGACGGCGCTGCATGGCATTCCTTACGGTGAGGTTTGGCCACAAGACGCGATTGTCGCGCGAAAGGCGCTGGTGACGGAGGCGGGTTTTGACTGGGTCGTGGTCGAAAGCCTGCCCATTCACGAACGCATCAAACGCGGTGATGGGGATTTGTCGCAGCTCTTTGCCAATTACCGCCAGTCGATGGCCAATCTTGCGGCAGAAGGGATCACGACAATCTGCTATAACTTCATGCCGCTTCTGGACTGGACCCGCACCGATCTGGCCGCACCTGTGGCAGGCGGTGCCACTTGCCTGCGGTTCGAAGCGGTCCGCATGGCCGCGTTCGAGGTTCACATGTTGGGCCGTCGTGCCGCCGAGGACGATTATCCGGACGATATACTGGCCAAGGCGGCCGCGTGGTTTCAGGCTGCTGATGATGCGGATCGCGCAGCCCTTCTGGCCGCGATCATGGCCGGGATGCCCGGCGCGTTCGACCGCTACGATGTGGATGGATTGAAGGCCGCGTTGGCCGCCTATGACGGGATCGGTCGCGAGGCTTTGCGGGCCAATTACCAACGCTTCCTCAACGAGGTCATACCCACCGCGGAAGAGTTGGGGGTGCGGCTGTGCGTGCACCCCGACGACCCGCCGCGCGACATTCTGGGATTGCCGAGGATCGTGTCGAACGGGGACGATCTGGAGTGGGTGTTGAAAGCCTACGACAGCCCTGCGAACGGGATCACTCTGTGTTCAGGCTCTCTTGGGGCGAACCCCGCCAACGATGTGCCCGTGATTGCTGGAAAAGTTGCCCATCGCATCCACTTTGCCCATCTGCGCAACGTGAGCAAAGACCCTGATGGGTCGTTCGAGGAGGCGGCGCATCTAGATGGTGACACAGACATGGTGGCGCTGGTCCGAGTGTTGCTGGATGAAGAAGCGCGACGCCGCGATGTGGGACGCGCCGATCACGCGATCCCGTTCCGGCCGGATCATGGCCATCACATGCTGTCCGACCTCGCGCGCGATCTGATTCCGGGCTATCCGTTGATCGGACGTTTGCGCGGTCTGGCCGAATTGCGCGGTGTGATGCGGGCGTTGTCCCATGGCTGAGCCGCTGGTCCTGCACCTGAGCGATACAATCGCCGTCCTGACCGAGCGGGCCAAGGTGGGGGACGATCTGCTTGACCTTGGCGTGCCTTTGGCGGCACCTGTGTCGTCTGGGCACAAGGTGGCGCGGGTGGCGACGGCCGCGGGTGCGCCGGTGATTAAATTAGGGCAGTTCATCGGCCAAGCGACGGTGGCGATTGCCGCAGGTGACCATGTTCACACCCACAATTGCGTCTTCGCGAATCCTGAAAAAGACTATGCCATCGGTGCCGATCTGGCCGCAGCGCAACGGGCGATCCCGCACACCGAGTTGCTGACCTTCAGCGGCTACGCCCGCTCGGACGGCCGCATCGGCACTCGGAATTACATCGCCCTCGTGGCGACTGTGAATCGTTCCGCCACTGTCATCCGCCGTGCCGTATCCGAGATCGTGGCGAGCAGGCTACTGGAAGACTACGCCAGCGGACGGTGTCGTCGCTCTGGCCCACGTAACCGGCTGCGGCATGGCCAACAGCGGCCGGGGATTTGATATTCTTGACCGTGTGCTGTGGGGGCATGCGATCCATCCGAATGTGGGCGCGACCGTGTCTGTCGGTCTGGGTTATGAAGTCATGCAGATCGCGGGGATGCAGCCACATTTTGGCACTGCGGGCACCGACCGGTTTCACGCGCTGACCATTCAGGACACCGGTGGTACCCGTGCAACGATCGACGTGATCAAGACGCATGTGGCGTTGTTGCATGGAGCATGAAGAGTTCGGAACGCGCCCTACCCGAGACGGAATTCAGGCGGTGCGTTGAAAATTGGGGCGACCAAGCTCGGTCATCCGGTTAAGGGTCTGGACGCCAATTTTAGCCTCTGTTTTCTGATTTCCAAAGTTGCGCGCCTGGAGCTTGGGCCCGACGACGGCCTTCCAACGGCCGATCTGCGTCTCAATGCGGCTGCGCTGATTGTAGCCGGATGACTTCTGCTAAGCCATTCGACTATGGGCAGTTATGTCTGCAATATGGCGGTCACGAATGCTCAGGTTTTGGGCGGCGCTAGGGCTCAGGACCGCGTTCTTGGGTGGTGGGATCGTGACTTCGATTAACGCACTGAAGCGGTCGCTCAGAACCTTGATCTTTGGCTCGCCATCGTATGCAGTGTCCGCAAGAAATAGGTCAACCGGACCGCCGATCTGATCCAGCAGGCCTGGCAGCGCGGTCTGATCACCAATGTCATCAGTGGTCAAATCAGAGCAGACGATTTGGCCACTAATAAGATCAAGACCAAGACCAAGCTGCAGCTTACGCCAAGAGCGCCGTTTGCGCTTGGTTTTATGCTTTTGCTCCAGCTATTCGCCTTCGCCGAAGATCTTTAACCCGGTGCTATCCACGACCAGATGTACTGGTTCGGTGCTTTTGGACAAAGCTTTGTGAGACAAAATCAGCTCATTGCCTCTGCGTGACAATGTCGTGAAATGCCGCGCTTCGATCTCAACCCCCAGCAGTCCGGCGATGGAGCGCATCACGCCTTAGGTTTGCCGCAGTGGTTGCTTGAACACCATGCCAAAGGTCAGGTAAAGCTCAATCGCCAAGTCCGAATAGACAGCCTGGCCGCCAGGCGTCGTACGCGGCGCAGTCGGTCACCCGACGCTTTTGCTTCGGGATCTTGTCGCAACGATCAGCGTTGAATTTGTGCGGCATTTATAGCATCCTCAAGAAGGAAGGCGGACACCAATATCAGTGGAGTGGGGGTGAATGCAACAACGCCCAAGGTAGACATTTTGAAGTGTGCGTCAGGTAAAGGCGATCTGAACCTTCATGGCTTGGCTGCGATCTTTAGCCATTTCGAACGCATCTATTGCGTCGTCCAAGCCGAATTTATGCGTGATCAAAGGGGTGACGTCGATCAGCCCTTTTTGCATCATTGCCACGGCTGTTGCGAATTCGCTGTGAAACCGGAACGACCCACGCAGAGTTAACTCTTTGGCCGTGATCGCTTGCATCGGGATGGTCATATCGCCGCCCATGCCAAGTTGTACGAGTGTTCCCTTTGGGCGCAACGCCGCGACACCTGACGCAAGCGCCGCTGGAGCGCCAGAGCATTCGAACTGCACGTCGATTTGGCCTTTGCCAGCGGTGAAGGGGGCAAGCGCGTCGCTGTCACTCGCCAAGTTCAACACAACGTCTGCGCCGCATTTTTCGGCCATGTCGAGTGTGTAGTTTGACAGATCAGTCGCAATGATTTTCGCAGCTCCGGCGCGGCGCGTGGCGAGGATTGTGAGCGCACCGATGGGCCCACACCCTGTGACCAAAACCGTCTTCCCAACTAAGTCGCCTGCTTGGCGCATCGCGTGCAAACAAACGGCCAAGGGCTCTGCCATGGCAGCGGCTTCGGGGCTTAGGTCATCGGCGGGGACGCATTGGCTGGCGTCGACGATGAGCTCTTGGCTGAATGCGCCTTGGATGTGGGGGTAGGGCATTGCGCTGCCGTAAAAGCGCATGTTCTCGCAGTGATTGGGTTGGCCGCGCAGGCAGTAGTCGCACTTGGCGCAGGGCCGTGATGGCGAGACCGCTACCAGTTGGTCGGGGACGAGCCCTGTGACGCCGTCGCCGACAGCTGCGATGTGGCCGGATACTTCGTGGCCCAGCACCATGGGTTGGCGAAGGCGCACCGCCCCGAAGCCGCCGTGATTGTAGTAGTGCAGGTCGGACCCGCAGATGCCACCAACAGCCATGTTGATGCAGACTTTGCCTGCGGCCGGCGCGTGCACGGGGGATTGTTCTTCGATCCGCAAATCTTGTGCTGCGTGAATGACGACTGCGCGCATGATTGACCTGACTTAGTTATGTACAACTTAACCGAAGTTAACGATACTTCTTTAAAATCACCAAAGGAAAAAATCATGAGCCTCTCTCTTTTTGACCTGACGGGTCAGCGCGTTTTGATCACCGGGTCTAGTCAGGGCATCGGTTTTGCCTTGGCAATGGGTATGGCGGCGGCTGGGGCCGAAATTATCTTGAACGGACGTGACGCGAGTAAGCTAGCGCAAGCGGCAAAAGATCTTGGCGGCACTGTGCAAGTCTTAGCCTTTGACGTGACCGACCATGACGCAGTGCGTGCGGCAGTCGATGCGTTTGAGACAGAGACAGGCCCGATCGATATCCTGATCAACAACGCAGGCATGCAGCATCGTGGTGAGTTGGAAGAGTTTCCCGCAGATGCGTTTGAGCGGTTGTTGCAAACCAATGTCGCCAGTGTGTTCCATGTTGGCCAAGCGGTGGCGCGCCATATGATCAAACGCGGCAAAGGCAAGATCATCAACATTGCGAGTGTGCAAACTGCCCTCGCGCGCCCCGGTATTGCGCCTTACACGGCGACAAAAGGGGCGGTGGGCAACCTAACCAAAGGCATGGCGACGGACTGGGCGAAACATGGGTTACAGTGCAACGCAATCGCACCCGGTTATTTTGACACGCCACTGAATGCCGCCTTGGTTGCGGACCCCGAATTTTCCGAGTGGCTGGCCAAGCGCACGCCGTCAGGTCGTTGGGGTAAGGTCGAAGAATTAGTGGGCGCTGCGGTGTTTTTGTCGTCGGCTGCGTCCAGTTTTGTGAATGGGCATACGCTTTATGTGGACGGCGGGATCACCGCGTCGCTTTAGGTCTGCGACCAAAGCGCCAGAGCGACCGCGACCAGCATCGACAGCGCCATAGCGATGTTCACGCGGCGTTGCGCTTGCGGGCCAAGGTCAAGGCGGCGTAAGCTGATCCCCGCGCCAAGCCAGCCAAGGTGCAAGGGTATCCAGATAAGGTTCATGATCAGCAGTTTGATCGCCGTCTCTAGCCATAGGGCGTCGGGCATAAAGCTAAAGCCAGTGAACAAAGTTGTGTTTACGACATAGGCTTTGGGGTTGATTGGTTGCAGGGCCAAACCGTTCCAAAACCCCAGCGGCGTGCGGGCCTCGATAAAGCCAATTTGCGCGCCCGCGCTGGCGATGCGCCACGCGAGCCACAGTAGGTATCCGAGTGAGGCGATCAGCAGTGTTGTGCGTAGCCACGGCAAGGCAAGTGCGGTTGCTGCGATGCCTGAGATCACAAGCATCGCCACCAAATTACTGCCCGCAAATAGCCCTGCGACGTAGGCCAGTCCGTTACGGTAGCCATAGGCCGCGCCGACGCCTGCGGTCGATAAAACACCCGGACCAGGGGAGATGATCAGGAAGAAAACAGCAGCGGCGAAGGCGAGCATCAGGTGACCTCGTGCGGGGTCAGTTTTGGCCAATCGAACGTGACGCCAATGCCAGCCATATCAGGGGCTACGGCGCGTTGATTTTCGACTACCAGTGGGCGCGTGGTGTAACGGTCGATGGGAAAGCTGTGCACTTCAAGCCAGCCGCCATGCGCCTGAGATGACACCAGCGAAACGTGCAATTCCTGCATCCCGTGCGAACAGGCAGGCACGTCGATGCCGCTTGTCATTTCAGCGACTTTGAGCCAGCCTGTGATACCACCGCAGTTGGAGGCATCAGGTTGGATAAAACCTAGATTGCCTTGGGCCAGAGCCATTTCAAATTCATGAATTGTGCGCAGGTTTTCACCTTGCGTGATCGCCATGCCAGAGGCGTTTGCGACCTCGGTGTAGCCTGCGTAATCGTCAGGGATGATGGGTTCTTCGAACCAGAGGATGTTTTGATCTTTGACCGCTAGGGCCAGTTCAATCGTCTGTGCACGGGTGAGTGAATAATTTGCGTCGATCATTAAGGCCGCGTCGGGTCCGATCTGTGCACGCACGGCGCGAATGCGGGCGATGTCGTCGGCCACATCAGGTTGGCCGATCTTTATTTTGACGCCGCCAAGGCCTGCGTCGATGTAGCTTTGCACATGGGTCAAAAGTTTGGGCAGGGGATAGGCCAGATCAATACTGCCGCCGTAGGCCTTGCAGGTTTTGCGAGTGTCTCCTGCGACTTGCCACAAGGGTCGATCCAACGCCTGACAGCGCAAATCCCAAAGGGCGATGTCGATGGCCGAAATTGCAAAGCTGGCAATACCGCCGCGCCCGACGAAGTGCACATGCCATTGCATCACGTGGTGCAGCGCCTCGACGTCGCCGGCATCAAGTCCGACAAGCATTGGCGCAAGGTAATGGGTGATCATGGCCGCTGTCGCATGACCGCCGCGCCCACCGTTGTAGGAATAGCCTGTGCCACTGCGCCCGTCGTTCAGCGTGACAATCGCAGTGATCAGGTGGAAATGCGTGTGGGCGCCGTGCTTGGCGTCCACCAGCACTTCGTCGAGTGGAACAGCGAACAGTCGTGCTGTGACGGCTGTGATCCGCGCCATTTCGCTACATCCCGTCGCATTCTGGCACTGGGCTGATCACGGTGCCGTCGCTGAGATGCTGCAACAAATTGTCAACCGTCAGCGCCCCCATCGCGGCGCGGGTTTCAACTGTTCCGCTCCCGACGTGCGGCAACAGAACCGTGTTGGGCAGATCGCGCAGCGCTTGAGGTACATGCGGTTCTGCAGCGAACACGTCCAGGCCTGCCCAGCCGAGCGCGCCAGATTGCAAGGCGGCGATCATCGCGTCCTCGTCCACGACAGACCCGCGCGCGACGTTGATCAAGGTGCCTTGTGGACCAAGTGCTGCCAACACATCGGCGTTGACGATTTTGTTCGTCGCAGGACCGCCTGGGGTGATGCAGACCAGAACGTCACAGTCCACGGCCATCATTTTGAGGTCGTCGTAGTATTTGTAAGCGACGTCTTTTTTGCTGCGGCTGTGGTAGACGATTGTGGGGGTCCATGGCGCGATTTTATCGGCGATCGCTTGGCCAATGCGACCGAGACCCAGAATGCCGATGGTTTGATTATCCGCCGAGCGGGTGAGGGGGGCGTTGCCCTTGGCCTCCCACGCGCCGGAACGCACATAGGCATCGTCGCGCACAGCTTCGCGGTAGCAGGCGAGCATCAGCAAAACAGCCGTGGTGGCGACTTCGGCATTCAGCACATTCGGTGTATGCGTGACGACGACGCCGCGTTTCACGGCTTCGGTTGTATCGATGGCGTCGTAACCCACGCCGTAGCACGAGATGTGCTTTAGGTTGGGCAAGGACGCCATGATATTGGGTTTGATCCCGTCGTGACCGTTGGTGCAAACATGGGTAATCTTGTTGGTGGGGTAGCCGCCATCCGCCAGTTTGTGGATGGTGAATTTATCCGCCATCCGCTCCCGCATTTTATCGGTGGCCCCCCCGATGAGCAAAAGATTATGCATCTTGACCGACTTCCTGTCGCTGCTGGCCGAGGCCTTGGATCGTCAGTTCCATCACATCGCCAACCTTAAGGTAAATCGGTTCAGGCTTCATGCCCATCGCCACACCCGGAGGCGTGCCCGTGGTGATCACATCGCCCGGATGCAGGGTCATCAAGCCACTCAGGTGTTCAATGATTTCAGCCACGGTGAAGATCATCGTCGATGTGTTTCCAGTCTGCATCCGCTTGCCGTTCACATCGAGCGACATAGCAAGGTTTTGCGGATCGGCTACTTCATCACGGGTCACCAGCCACGGACCTGTCGGGCCAAATGTATCGCAGGATTTACCCTTGGTCCATTGTCCTGTCAGTTGCGTTTGAAAGTGCCGCTCGCTGACGTCGTTGATTACGCAGTAGCCCGCGACATGGTCCAGCGCATTTTCTTTGCTGACATATTTGGCTGTCTTGCCGATGACGACACCCAGCTCGACTTCCCAGTCGGTGTGGGTTGAGCCGCGCGGCATGACCACGTCGTCATTGGGGCCGACGACTGCGGAGTTGGCTTTGAAGAACAGGATCGGATGCTCGGGGATTGCCGCACCGGTTTCGGCGGCGTGGTCAGAGTAGTTCAGACCGATGCACAGGAACTTGCCGATGTTGCCAACACAGGCACCGAGGCGTGGGGTGCCGCTGACGGTGGGCAGGGTGCTCGGGTCAAGGCTGCGCAGTTTATTCAGTGTCGCGTCGTCCAACATATCGCCCGTGATGTCAGCCACATGGGCTGACAGATCGCGCAAGGTATCGCCGTCCATCAGGCCAGCTTTTTCTTCGCCTATGTCTCCGTAACGTGCAAGTTTCATTGTTTTTTCCTTTTAGTGATTGTCGCGTGGCATGTACGTGCGGGCGAGATCTTGATATTCGGTGGAACCGTCCAACGTCATGCCCTCATCAAAGCGGCCGACCTTTTCGCGGAACAGCGCCTGCCATGGGGTCTGGCTTTCGGGGATCGCATAGCCGCCCGTCGCCACTAGCTTGCGGGCGCGATCGGCCAACTCTTCCAATGGGACAAGCATGTCGGCGGTGCATTTGTTTAAGTCGATGCGCACGCGGTCACCCGTTTGTAATAACGCCAGTCCGCCACCATCGGCAGCCTCGGGCGAGGCGTTCAGGATCGAGGGAGAACCAGAGGTGCCAGATTGCCGGCCGTCACCGATACACGGCAAGGCTTCGACGCCTTGTTTGAGGAGATAAGCGGGTGGGCGCATGTTCACAACTTCTGCCCCGCCGGGATAACCCTTGGGTCCTGCGCCGCGCATAAACAACATGCATTGCGCGTCGATTTTTTCGGTGGGATCATCGATGCGGTGGTGGAAATCTTCGGGGCCTTCAAAGACGATCGCGCGGCCTTCAAAAGCGTTAGGGTCATCTGGATTGGACAGATATGTCGCGCGGAACGCGGGGCTGATCACGGAGGTTTTCATCAAGGCGCTGTCGAACAGATTGCCCTTCATATTGATAAAACCTGCCTGCGCCTTTAGCGGATCGCTTACGGGTTTGATCACGAGGGTATCTGCGCTGCGTTTTGCTTTGCAATTGCCGCCTATGGTTTGCCCGTTGGCAGTGATAGCACTTGGGTGTGGCAGCATGTTGGTGGCCATCAATTCGCCGACCACGGCTGGCACGCCACCCGCATGTTGGTAGTCTTCACCAAGGTATTCGCCTGCAGGCTGAAGGTTGACCAGGAGAGGCACGTCATGGCCGATCTTTTGCCAGTCGTCATTATCTAGCTGTACGCCAAGGTGACGCGCGATGCCGTTCAAATGGATAGGCGCGTTGGTTGATCCGCCAATGGCCGAGTTGACCACGATGGCGTTCTCGAAGGCCTCCCGTGTCATGATGTCCGAGGGGCGCAGGTTTTCCCACACCATCTCCACGATACGCTTGCCTGTCTCATAGCTGATCTGCCCGCGCTCGCGGTAGGGAGCGGGGATTGCCGCAGAGCCGGGCAATTGCATGCCCAAGGCCTCGGCAAGACTGTTCATTGTGGTCGCCGTACCCATGGTATTGCAGTAGCCCACGGATGGGGCAGAAGAGGCCACCAGATCCATAAAGCCGTCATTGTCGATCTCGCCTGCGGCCAACATTTCGCGCGCTTTCCACACGATGGTGCCCGAGCCTGTGCGCTCGCCCTTGAACCAGCCATTGAGCATGGGTCCCACGCTCAGCGCGATGGCGGGGATATTGACCGTGGCCGCAGCCATCAGCAACGCGGGCGTTGTCTTGTCACAGCCGATGTTGAGGACAACACCGTCCAGCGGATAGCCAAACAGCGTCTCGACCAGTGACAGATAGGCCAGATTACGGTCCAGCATGGCCGTGGGGCGTTTGCCGGTTTCCTGAATGGGATGTACAGGCACTTCGATACATGTGCCACCTGCAGCGATGATGCCGTCGCGCACCCGCTTTGTCAGCTCGATGTGGTGGCGGTTGCACGGGCTCAGATCACTGCCGGTTTGGGCGATGGCGATGATCGGTTTGCCTGATTGCAGCTCTTCACGGGTCAGCCCGTAATTTAGATACCGTTCAAGATACATCGCGGTCATTTCCGGATTGTCGGGGTTCATGAACCATTTGCGCGACCGCAGGTCTTCTATTTCTATTTTCTTGCTCATTGGCCTGACCAACCTCCGTCGATGATATGGGGATGCCCTGTGGTAAAGGCACTGTCGTCACTGGCCAAATAGACAACCAATGCGGCGATTTCTTCGGCTGATGCGACGCGGCCCATAGGCTGGCGTTCGACAAACTGCTTCAGGGCGGCTTCTTTGCTGCCCAACTGCTTGCCTAACTGATCAACGCGGTCGTGCCAACTGGGGGATTCTACGGTGCCAGGACAAATGCAATTGCAGCGGATGCCTTGGGATACATAGTCAACGGCGACCGATTTGGTCAGACCGATAACAGCCGCCTTGGTCGTACCATAAATAAAGCGATTCGGCGCGCCGATGACGCTAGAACAAGCGGACGACATATTGATAATCGATCCTGTGCCGCGCTCTAGCATGGCGGGCAACGCGGCGCGGATTGTGCGCAGCATCGAGCGGACATTGAGGTCGAACGCGAAGTCAAGTTCATCATCCGTCGCGTCTAAAACCGAGCCATGGTGCACAAAGCCTGCGCAGTTAAACAGCACGTCAGGATTGGCGCGCGCGACACCCTCAGTGACGCTGTCGTCACTGAGGGCATCAAGGGCAAACGTCTCGACACCCGTCAATGTTGCCAAGGCTTCGGCGTTGACGTCGGTGGCGAAAACCTGTGCGCCTTCAGCTGCCATCGCCAAAGCGCTGGCGCGTCCAATGCCTTGGCCCGCTGCGGTGACTAAGACACGCTTTCCTTCAAGTCTTTGTTTTATCACAAATATCCCTCTCAAATTTCACGTCGCATTCGAAAGCAATTCCATTGTGGTCCCGGTTTGGGTTTCACACGGGATTTCGCTTTGACTTCTTACCACTATACGCGCGATATTCTAATTTGGTATACCAAATCGTATTTCATTTTTGGCCTGCAAATTCCCACGCAGTGCCCAACCGTCTGAGCGCGTGTGAAATGCGCGCCAATTGAGAAAGCAAAAGTATCCTATGGACAGTGTGCGCCTTGACCCTTCCGACAATGTTGTGACTGCAACCCGCGCGCTTGCCGCCGATGCCGAGGTTGAGGGCATTGCGACAGCAGGGCTGGTCCCGTCTGGTCACAAGGTCGCGACAATGGCGATTGCGCAGGGCGAGGCGGTGCGCAAATACGCGCAGGTCATCGGCTACGCATCGCAAGACATCGCGGCGGGCGATCACGTGCACACGCATAATACTGAGTTTCGCAATACTGAGGCTGACTATGAATTTTCGACCGATTTGCGCCCTGTCGCGATGTTGCCTGAGGATCAGCGCGATACGTTCATGGGTTATCGTCGTGAAAACGGCAGCGTCGGGACGCGTAATTATATTGCCATCGTCACGTCAGTGAACTGTTCGGCCACGGCGGCGCGGATGATCGCAGATCACTTTACGCCTGACATCATGGCGCAGTATCCCAACGTCGATGGCGTCGCGGCGTTCGTGCATGGCACGGGGTGCGGCATGGCCGGTGATGGCGACGGGTTTGAGGCCTTGCAGCGGGTGATGTGGGGCTATGCGCGTCACCCCAATCATGCGGGTGTTTTGATGGTGGGTCTGGGATGCGAGATGAACCAGATTGATTGGTTGCTCGACGCATGGGGTCTAAAGCAGGGGCCTTTGTTTCAGGCGATGAACATTCAGAATGTTGCGGGTTTGCGGCGCACGGTCGAGCTGGGCATCGAAAAAGTCGCCGCGATGTTGCCACTGGCGAACGAAGTGGAGCGGACGCCTTGTCCCGCGTCCGAATTGAAAGTTGCGTTACAATGTGGCGGATCGGATGCGTGGTCGGGGATCACGGCGAACCCTGCGCTTGGATATGCGTGTGATTTGCTGGTGGCCCAAGGCGGGACAGGCGTTTTGGCTGAAACGCCTGAGATTTATGGCGCTGAGCATTTGTTGACACGTCGCGCGGTGGATCGCGCTGTCGGCGACAAGCTGATCGGATTGATCAGCTGGTGGCAGGACTACACGACGCGCAACCGCGGCTCGATGGATAACAATCCGTCTCCTGGTAACAAAAAGGGTGGGCTGACGACGATCCTTGAAAAATCGCTTGGTGCTGCGGCAAAGGGGGGCACCACGCCTTTGACCGGCGTCTATAAATACGCGGAAACCGTAACGGCCCGTGGCTTCACCTTTATGGACAGCCCCGGCTATGACCCTGCGTCGGTCACAGGGCAAATCGCGGGCGGCTGCAATTTGGTGTGCTTCACCACAGGGCGCGGGTCGGCGTTTGGATCAAAGCCCAGCCCGACGATCAAGGTCGCGACAAACTCCGAAATGGCGGCACGTATGTCTGAGGACATGGACGTGGACGCGGGCACGATCCTAAGTGGCAGCGTCAGTGTCGCACAAAAAGGGCGCGAGATTTACGAGATGTTCTTGGCCGTTGCCTCGGGCGAGGCCAGTAAGTCCGAGGCGCAGGGGCTTGGCGATTACGAATTTGTTCCATGGCAAATCGGCGCTGTGATGTGAGGCGACTTGTCGTCATCGGTGGCGGGCTGATTGGCATCCGTCATGTGCAAGCGGTTCAAGCGCATGAAGACTGTGAGCTGGTCGGCTTGGTCGATCCAAATATGGGCATTGTGGTGGGGGATGTGGCGCGGTTTGCCGATATGGCCGACGTGCCTGACGGCGTTGACGGTGCGATCATTGCGACGCCAACGGGGCTGCACGCGGCCCATGGAATTACGGCGGCAAAGCGGGGTTGGCATGTGCTGATCGAAAAACCGGTCGCCGCTGATGTGGCAGGGGCGCAGGCATTGCAAGTGGCTTTGACCAGCGCTGGAGTGCAGTCGTTGGTCGGTCATCATCGCCGCTATCATGCGTCTGTGCGCCAGTTGCGTGCGATGCTGGCAGAGGGCGCGATTGGTACGCCTGTGACAGCCAGTTTGATCTGGGCGATGCGCAAACCGGATGACTATTTCGATGGGAATTGGCGTACAGCTGGCGGATCGCCGGTGATGATCAACCTCGTGCATGACATTGATATCTTGCGCTTCGTCTTGGGTGAAGTCAGCGACATCGCCTGTCTTGCTGGTGCGCCGCTGCGCGATGGTGGACGCATCGAAAGCGGGGCGGTCGCCCTGCGTTTTGAACGGGGCGTTACCGCGACGATCAGCTTTGCAGATACAGCGCCCAGCCCTTGGGGGTTCGAGGCGGGTACGGGCGAGAACCCTAATATTGGCACCACAAACCAAGACATGATGTGGATCACAGGCACGCAAGGTGGCATCAGTTTTCCGTCGTTGACCCAATGGAACGGTGTGGACTGGGGTCAGGCGGCTCAGACGGTGCCTGTCGATGTGGCGGTCAACGAAGCCGTGCCATTGGCCGCGCAATTGGATCATTTCTTGGATGTCATTGGGGGCGCCGCGCCCTTGATTGATGTGGCTGACGCCACACGGACATTGCAAGTAGCATTGGACATTGAAACGCAATTACGTGGCACCGGTGCCGCGACATGAACATAACGCAGCAAAAAGGATTATATCGTGGGTAAACCAGAAATCGGATTTATTGGATTAGGGTTAATGGGGGCTGCGATGGTGAACCGTTTGCTGGATCAAGGCTATGCGCTGACGATTACGGCCAACAGATCGCGACCCAATATCGACGCGGCCGTTGCACGTGGTGCTGCCGAAGTCGGCACCGCCCGCGAGGTCGCAGAGACCAGCGACATCGTGATGCTCTGCATGGACACTTCGGCCAGTGTCGAAGCGCGGATGCGCGGCGCGGACGGTGTGATCGCGGGGCTGCGCAAAGATGCGGTGGTCATCGACTTTGGCACATCATTGCCCGGCAGCACACGCAATTTGGGGGCCGAGGTGGCAGTGGCGGGTGGCCATTATCTTGACGCGCCCTTGGGCCGCACACCCTCCCATGCCAAAGATGGTTTGCTGAACATCATGGCGGCGGGTGACAAGGTTGTGTTTGATCGCGTCGAAACTGTGCTCAAGGATTTGGGCGAGAACGTCTTTCATCTTGGCGCGTTGGGGTCGGGGCATACGATCAAGCTGCTCAACAACTTCTTTGGCATGACGGTGGCAAACGCGATGGCCGAAGCCTTTGCTATGGCTGACGTCGCGGAGATCGATCGCAAAAAAGTTTATGACGTAATGGCGGCGGGGCCGCTGCATTCAGGCATGATGGATTTTGTTAAAGCCTACGGCGTTGATAACGACCCGAACAAACTGGAGTTTGCGATCAAAAACGCGGCCAAGGACGTGGGCTATTACGCGACGATGGCCAAGGATGCGGGCGTTAACAGCATCATGTCCAAAGGCCCGCTCGAGGCGTTGACGCTGGCGCGTGACGCAGGGCGGGGTGATGACATGGTCAGCCAGATGGTCGATTTCTTTGCTGACCGTTTCAAGACGTAACGAGATGATTTGACCCACTTGGCTCGCCCAATCATTTGGTATACCATTTCTATAAATCAACTTAGGAGGCTGTTATGTCGGACTATAAAGTAGGGATATTCGGCCTTGGGGCGATGGGTTTTGGCATGGCGGGCGCGTTACGTCGTGCGGGGCTTATGACCCATGGATTTGATATCAACACGGACGCTGTGGCAAATTTCAAAGCCGAAGGCGGCGCAGATGGCACGCTGGATGAGGTTGCATCGACGCTAGACGCAGCGGTGGTTGTCGTGGTCAACGCGGCGCAAACCGAAGCGGTCTTGTTCGGCGCGAACGGCATCGCGACGAAGCTTGCCAAAGGCACGGCCGTGATTTCATGCGCGACCGTCGCGCCCGATTTTGCCCGCGATATGGCTAGGCGCTGCGAAGAGTTAGGGCTGCTTTATCTAGATGCGCCGGTATCGGGCGGGACAATCAAAGCGGGCGAAGGTACGTTGTCTATCCTCGCGGCGGGCACACCTGCGGCGTTCCAAAAGGGTGGGCCTGCGTTAGATGCGATGTCGGCGAAAGTATTCGCGCTCGGCGATGAAGTGGGTGCGGGATCATCGATGAAGGCGGTCAACCAAATGCTGACAGGCGTGCATATCGCAGCCATGGCCGAAGCGATGACCTTTGGCATGACGCAGGGGGTCGAGCCCGCTAAATTCCTAGAAGTCATCACGCAATGTGCAGGCAATAGCTGGGCGCTGGAAAGCCGTGCGCCCTCGATTGTGAACGGCGATTATCATCCGCGGAGTGCTGTAGATATCTGGCCCAAGGACCTTGGGATTGTTTTGGATATCGCAAAGTCGGCCAAGTTCAGCGCTCCGATCACGGCAGTGGCCTTGCAGCAATATCTAGCGGCGTCTGGGTCTGGTCTAGGTGGCGAACACGATTCAGCGGTGGCGAAAGTTTATGCCCGTAACGCAGGCCTAACCTTGCCGGGGCAAGACTAAGTGGTGGTGGTTTTAGGGGCGATTGCCGACGATTTCACTGGGGCAACGGATTTGGCGGGGCTGCTGGCACGAAGCGGTGTGCGCGTGTCTTTGCGGATCGGTGTGCCAGAAGAACCGCCATCGCAAACAGCACCTTACGAAGTGATCGCATTGAAAATCCGCACCATACCTGTGGCCGACGCTGTGGCTCAGTCTGAGGCGGCATTGGCTTGGTTACAGGCAGCGGGTGCGAAGCAGTTTTTCTGGAAATATTGCTCAACCTTTGATTCCTCACCTGAGGGAAACATTGGACCAGTGGCTGAGGCGTTGATGGCGCGGCTGGGGACAAAACAGACGATCTATTGCCCTGCGTTTCCCGAAAATGGGCGTAGCATTTTCATGGGGAATCTGTTTGTTGGCCAACAGCCCTTGGCGGAAAGTCCGATGAAGGATCATCCTTTAACGCCGATGCGGGACTCGAACCTGATGCGGCTTTTAGCGCCGCAGGTGACGGGCGATGTCGGGCTAATTGATCGCCTTTGCGTTGCGCGGGGTGCTGACGCTGTGCGTGCGAAATTGGCGTGGCTGACTGATCAAGACATCGCTCATGTGGTCGTAGATGCGGTTGCGGATGCGGACCTTGAGATCATCGCGCAGGCATGCCAATCGTTTAAATTGCTGACAGGGGGTAGTGCGTTGGCGATGCCGTTACCTGCGCTTCATAGCCTAGACGGTAACCCGATTGCGGACCCGTGGCAGGCCCCGAAGGGAGAGGCTTTGGTATTGTCAGGATCGTGTTCTGAAATGACCCAGCGACAGGTTGCGGCCTATGCGACGTCGGCGCCGTCTTACAAATTGGACGCGCTCATGCTGGCGCGTGACGGGTTGCAGCCTGTGCTGGATTGGCTGGCGGGGCAAAGCGGCGCGCCGCTGATCTATGCCACCGCTGCGCCGCAAGATGTGCGTGCAGCACAGGACCAGTTGGGACGGGATCGCGCGGGGGTATTGGTGGAAGACGCCTTGGCGCAGATCGCCGTGTTTGCCCGCGACAAAGGGGTGCGGCGGATCGTCGTTGCGGGTGGCGAATCTTCGGGCGCTGTAACGCAAGCCTTGGGCGTGACGCGGCTCGAGGTTGGGCCAGAAATTGCGCCAGGTGTGCCGTGGTGTGCATGCGACAGCGATGGCAAACGGATGGCGCTAGCGTTAAAATCTGGTAACTTCGGAGCCGAAGCATTTTTTGCCTCTGCATTGCAAAAGTTGGACAGCCTATGAGCACGGATGCGAATTTACGCGAGCAGATGTGCGTGCTGGCGAAGTCGCTTTTTGATCGTGGGCTGACAGGGGGCTCGACGGGTAATATCTCAGCCCGCACCTCGAACGGCGGCTTGCTGGTGTCACCGACAGGGTCCAGTTTCGGGCGGCTTGATCCGGCGCGACTGTCGCTTTTTGACCCGACGGGCCAACATATTGGCGGCGACATGCCGACCAAGGAGATGCCCCTGCATAGCGCGTTCTACGAGGCTCGCTCAACCGCAGGCGCAGTCGTACACTTGCACTCGGCGCACTCAGTCGCGTTGTCGTTGCTAGAGGATCAAGACCCTGATGATTTCCTGCCCCCATTGACTCCTTATGCGATTATGAAGCTTGGTAAAGTCGCCCTGCTGCCCTTCTTTCTCCCTGGAGATGCCGCGATGGGCGACGCGGTGCGCGGGTTGGCGGGCAAACGGTCGGCGGTGATGTTGGCGCATCACGGACCTGTTGTTGCGGGCAAAGATGTTGAGGCCGCCTGCAACGCGATTGAGGAATTGGAAGATACGGCGCGATTGGCGTTACTGACTTACGGTATGGCGCGGCGGCAGTTGAGTGACGCGCAGATCAAGGACGTTGTCACGAAGTTTGATGTGGAGTGGGAGTCATGAAGTTTTCTGCCAATCTAGGATTTTTGTGGACCGATAGAGCGTTGCCAGATGCGATCCGCGCAGCAAAGGCCGCTGGATTTGAGGCGGTAGAATGTCATTGGCCCTATGATCATGACGTCGATGCTGTTGCGTCCGCGCTGCGGCAAACAGGGTTACCAATGTTGGGCTTAAATACCCGGCGTGGCCAACCTGGTGAAAACGGCTTGTCTGCTTTGCCGGGGCGCAAGGACGAGGCGCGCGCGGCGATTGATGAAGCGCTGGCTTACGCGAAGGCGACTGATACGGGGGCGGTTCATGTTATGGCAGGTTTCGCGCAAGGGGCCGATGCCCATGCTACTTTTGCCGAAAACCTGCGCTATGCCTGCGCGCAGGCCGAGGAACGCACGATCTTGATTGAGCCGTTGAACGCTTATGACGCGCCAGGCTATTTCCTGATCCGTACGACCCAAGCTGCGGCGTTGATCGAAGAGGTTGGCGCGCCAAACCTTCGACTGATGTTTGACTGTTATCATGTGCAACTCACCGAAGGCGACGTGGCCCGTCGCCTTGAAAAACTGTTGCCCTTGATTGGGCATATTCAGGTCGCCTCGATCCCCGATCGTGGCACACCGGATCATGGAGAGTTGAACTATCCCCATATCTGGCAGGTCTTGGATCGGCTGGGATGGGATCGACCGATTGGCGCGGAATACAAGCCAACAGGCGATACGGATGCCAGTCTACGGTGGTTGTCAGCCGTCTAGAAAGGCGTGTTGTTCGACCCGCAGATCGAAAATGTCTTGGTCATCCACAATCTCGACATCATCAAGGCTGATGATCTGATCCTTGCGCACCGCGCATTTTAGCTTGATGTGATGCGCCAAGCCGATGGGCAGGGCGTTCAGATCATGGGACCGGCGGGCAGGGATCGCCTTGGCCCAAACCTTGTAGCCACCTTCACCGTCCAGCATGTCGCCCGCTGCGAAATCGCCCTTGGCGGTTGCGACTGCATCACCGCGCCAACGGGTGGAACTGCCAGTGGCTTCGCCGCGTAGGCAGGCGGATAGGACGGACACAGATGTTTCCAATCCGATGAGATGGAACGGCCGCCACATCGACCCGTACCAGCCCGACGGATCAGTCAGCAGCCCGTATTGTTGAAAGCAGGCGCGGGTGTATTCATCGGGCGCGCGGAAGGTCACGAACATGCCGTATTGGATGTTGTTCAGCACAGTGCGGCCATCATGTTCGCGGCTGGAGGCGATGTCGACAAGACCGGTTTTTGAGAGATTTCCACCGTCGCTTTTCGGTCGGAAAACGGTGGCGAGGTCCTGCAAACCAGCTGGATGAAACGCGAGGCCATCGTTGGGGCAATCCAAGCCCGTGGCATTGGCGACGGCGGCCATTTCGATCGCGGCCTTGGTGCCGTCGGTAAAGGAGTTATACATCTTGGGGTTAAAGTCTCCGGCGGCGACTTCTTCTGCGGACCAACCGAAAAAATCCCAAACCGTGTCAGGGGTCGAGTAGCGATAGGGCGGGGCGAAGTTCATGCCTTTGCCTGCGGAGACCAGCTCAAATCCGCAGTTATGGACCCAATCGACTAACTCGCACATCGCGGCGGGCTGGTCGCCGTAGGCCATGGAATAGACGACGCCTTGGGTGCGGGCGCGATCTGCCAAGACCGAACCGCATAGAACATCGGCCTCGACGTTGACCATGATCACGTGTTTGCCCGCATTAATGGCCGCAAGCCCGTGGCGCAAGCCTGCGATGGGGTGGCCTGTCGCTTCGATGATGCACTCGATGGCGTCGCAGGCGAACAGATCGGCGGCGTCGGTGGTTATGCAGGTCGTGCCCTCGGTGACGGCCTGTTTCATCGAGTGGGCGTTGTAATTTTCGGCCTCCCAGCCGGTGCGGGCGAGGGAGGCGCGGGCTTTGTCGGCGTCCAACTCCGCGATACCGACGATTTGGTATCCGGGAATATACTTGGCCTGTGCCAAAACCATGGAGCCGAATTTACCCGCGCCGATCAGGCCGATGCGGATGGGTTTGCCGGTGGCGGTGCGCGCGGCAAGCAGGGAAGACAGGTTCATGGCAGGCTCCTAAAGATGAGATTGTCACTAGCTTAGAGCGGAAAAGTAAAATGGTATACCAAATTTAGCTTGAGTGCGGAGGTAAGCGGGCGCAAGATGATCCCAACAAGGGGAGGGCCAGCGGATGGGGCGTGACACATCAAACGTCAGTCTTGCGCGGCGGGCGTATGCGATCCGGCGCAACGCGCTGTTGATGGGTGAAGTGCAAGGACAAGGCTATATCGGACAGGCATTGGGCGCTGCTGATGTATTGGCGGTGTCCTACTTTCACGCGCTGAATTACCGTGCCGACGATCCCAAATGGGAAGGCCGTGACAGGTTCTTGTTGTCCATCGGGCACTACGCCATCGCACTTTATGCGGCGATGATCGAAGCGGGTATCCTGCCTGACGCCGAAATTGAAACCTATGGCATGGATGACAGCCGGATGCCGATGTCGGGCATGGCGGCCTACACTCCGGGGATGGAAATCACCGGTGGATCGTTAGGGCATGGTCTTGGAATTGCCGTCGGGATGGCGCTGGGATTGAAGCGTAAGAACAACCCTGCGTTCGTTTACAACATGATGTCAGATGGTGAATTGGGTGAAGGCTCCACATGGGAGGCCGTGATGTCGGGCGTGCAATGGAAGCTAGATAACCTGATCGCCATTGTCGATTTCAATGACCAACAGGCCGACGGCAAAACCACCGATGCACTGGCGCAAGTGCCAGAGGCGGGCCGTTGGGAAGGCTTTGGCTGGTTCGCGCAAGAGATTGATGGCAACGACATGGACGTGCTTGTTGCGGCGTTTGATGCCGCGCGTGCGCATCCTGACCCCGTGCCGCGTGTGATCATTTGCCAGACTAAGATGTGTAAAGGCGTGCCTTTCCTCGAGGACCGTGAGATCACGCATTTCGTGCGCGTGGAACCTGATGAATGGGCGCGCGCCTTGACGATATTGGACGAGGATCGACCCGATGAATGATGCAAGCCTGTCTCGCCGCAAATCAAAGTACACACCGCGCACGGTGCCCGTGTCCGAGGATGGATCGAAGCTGACGACCTCGGCAATGATTGCATCGTTGGATGCGGAGGGGCGCGAAACGGTCGCTGCTCCGTTTGGTCATGCGCTGGTTGATCTGGCCAAAACCCGCGATGATATTGTCGGGCTGACGGCGGATTTGTCGAAATACACCGACCTGCATGTCTTCGCCAAAGCCTATCCAGACAGGTTTTATCAGATGGGCATGGCCGAGCAGGTGATGATCTCGGCTGCGGCTGGGTTGGCGCGCGAAGGCTTCACGCCGTTCGCCACGACCTATGCGGTTTTTGCCTCGCGCCGCGCCTATGATTTCATTTGTATGGCGATTGCCGAAGAGAATTTGCCTGTGAAGATCGTCTGCGCGCTACCCGGTTTGACGACAGGGTACGGGCCGAGCCATCAAGCGACGGACGACATCGCAATCATGCGCGCCATGCCGAACTTGACGGTGCTTGATCCTTGCGATGCGACCGAAATTGATCAAGTGACCCGCGCCATCGCCGATCATCCGGGTCCGGTTTACATGCGTTTGTTGCGCGGCAATGTCCCCGATGTGCTGGGCGAGTACGGCTATAAATTCAAGCTGGGCAAAGCGCAGATGATCCGTGACGGTCGCGATGTCTTATTCGTGTCTTCCGGTTTCATGACGATGCGCGTTTTGGATGCGGCCAAGCGGTTGCAGGCCGATGGTGTTGATTGCGCTGTGTTGCATGTGCCAACGATCAAGCCGTTGGATTTGGAAACGATTGCAGCCGAAGCTGCGAAAGGTGGGCGCCTTGTGGTAACGGCTGAAAACCATTCTATCACGGGCGGGTTGGGCGAAGCCGTTGCCGCCGCGCTGATGCGGGCGGGCGTACACGTGCCGTTCCGCCAGATCGCGTTGCCCGATGCGTTCTTGGATGCGGGGGCGTTGCCGACGTTGCACGATCAATATGGAATTTCGGTGGATGCTGTGACGGCGTCGGTGAAAGCGTGGCTTTGATATGAAACTATTGAAAGGCAAAACGGCGATCATCACAGGCGGCGCAAGTCCGCGTGGCTTGGGTAAGGCTGCGGCGGTGATGTTTGCCCAACACGGCTGCTGTGTGGCGATTTTGGACCTTGATGCGGATGCGGCGGACCAAGCGGCGGCGGATTTGCCGGGCGCGGGTCATGTGGGGCGTGCGTGTGATGTGACCAACAAGGAGTCCTGCGAAGCCATCGCCGCTGACTTGGTCTCGGCGTTCGGCCAGATAGATATCCTCGTGAATATCGCAGGTATCACCCAGCCGTTAAAGTTTATGGAGATCGAACCGCAGAACTACGATGATGTGCTGGATGTGAACCTGCGCGGCACACTTTATATGTCGCAAGCCCTGCTTCCGCACATGCGTGACCGCAAGGGGGGCAGTATTGTGAACATGTCGTCCGTTTCCGCGCAACGGGGTGGCGGCATTTTCGGTGGGCCACATTATTCAGCGGCCAAAGCGGGTATCTTGGGGTTGACCAAAGCGATGGCGCGAGAAGTGGCGCCCGATGGCATCCGCGCGAACGCGATTTGCCCGGGGTTCATCGCGACTGACATTACCGCAGGCAAGCTGACCAATGAAATGCGCGCGCAAGTGTTGGACGGCATTCCAATGGGCCGCGCTGGCACGGCGCAGGACGTGGCGGGGTGCTGTTTGTTCTTGGCGTCCGATTTGTCGTCCTATGTGACGGGATCAGAAGTTGACGTGAACGGCGGGTCTTTGATTCATTAGCCTCAGTTGGCTTGCTGATCGACATTGTCCTGCAAATCCTGATGCTCGCGGCCGATCACGTCAATGATGTCTTGTGTAAGTCGATCCAAATGCGTGCCGATGGCAGCATCAATTGCAACGGCATCTCGGGCGCGCAAGGTGGCCAGAATAGCGGTATGATGTTCGATCACACTGGCGCGGTTACGACGCTGCACTGCGGCAAGGAACCGCGCCCTCCATAGACGCGCCAAGAACCGATCGTGGATTTCTGCCAGTGGTTTATTATGCGACGCCTTCGCAATCGCGGAATGAAAACTCATGTCGATCTCGAACATGTCGAGGGGGTCCATGGTATCAAAGTTATCGTTCATATGCTGCGTGATCGCAGTAATTCCGTCGATGTCTGCGTCAGTGGCACGTTCACAGGCCAGCTTGCCCGACAGCTTTTCGACGGACAGCAAAACCTCGACATCGTCGGTAACGGCTTTGACGTCCGGCATTGCGACAATCGGGCTGCGGGACGAGCGCAAGGTGATCAGACCTTCGCGCGCGATAATGCGGATCGCTTCGCGCATCGGGGTTCTACTGACGCCAAGATCCGTTGCCTTGTCGCGTTCTTTCAAAGAATCGCCGGGCACTAACTTGCCACGCAAAATGTCGCGTCGCAGTTGATTTGCTATTTTTTCTGGCAGCGTTTGATCCGGCATTTTTGACGTCTACGTCCATTGAATAAGGTCCTTGGAAGGACATTCCTAAGTATTTAATTTGGTATACCGAAACTTGTTGCTTGTCGAGGACGCAGTGGGTAACGTCATTTTCAGATGGTATACCATCGTGATTCACGCTCTGGGAGGATGGGTGAATACGCTAACGGCGGACATTGCCGCCAAGGGAGAGATATTAATATGAAACTCAAGACATTACTTATGTCGGCAGCTGCCGGCGCGACGTTGGCAAGTGCTGCACTTGCACAGGATGTGACATTGCGCATCCAAACACATTACGCGACTGAGCACCCGACAGGTCAGATGTTGGCCACTTGGATCGACGACGTTCAGACCATGTCAGGCGGCGAAATCTCGATCGAGATGTTCTATTCATCATCGGTCGTTGCAACGGTTGAAACATTCGATGCGGCCATCAACGGCATCCTTGATTGTGACGCAACAGGCGGCGCATATCAGACCGGTAAAAATCCAGCGTTCCAATTCGTGGGCGACATCATGGGCGGCTATGACACACCTTGGCAGCAGTATAGCTGGCTATATTATGGTGACGGCTACGAAGCGGCTCAGGAACTTTATAACGCACAGGGCATGCAATTGATTGGTTGGGCCGTTTACGGTCAGGAATCATTCGCATCATCCAAGCCGATTGCAGGTCCTGCTGACCTTGTCGGTTGGAAGTTCCGTTCCCCTCCAGGCATGGAAACAGAGATCTTCGAAAAGATGGGCGCGTCCCCAATCGTGATGGACTTCACCGAGATCTTTACTGCGCTTGAGACGGGTATCATCGACGGTGCGGATGCATCAGGCTTGGCCAACAACGTCGGTCTGGGTCTCTATGACATCGTAAAGCACGCCAACTATCCGGGCTTCCACTCAATGCCATCTGACCACCTTGCTTGTAACCAAGCGGTTTGGGAAGGCTTGACCGAACAGCAGCGCCGCATCATCGAAACGGCTTGGCAGAAACTGTCATTCCAGATCGCGATGTTGAACGAGAAGGCAAATACTGAAGCGGCTGCCATGCTCCAAGAGCAGGGCGTCACACTATACGCTTGGTCACCTGAGGATCGTGCTGAATTCCGCGTTGCCGCTCAGGCTGCATGGGATGATTGGGCGACACGTAGCCCAGAGGCCGATGCGCTGGTGCAAAGCCACAAGGCTTATCTCACGCAGTTGGGTTTGATCGGCGGGTAACGTCTGGCTCGCTTGCCCAAATAACGATCAAGGCGGGTCCGGTTTGGGTCCGCCTTTTCCAACCGAAGACATGACCATGTGGGGAAGCATACAATGCAGAACAGTTCACTTTTTTTAGGACGCATGCGGGCACCGGTTAAGACGGGAATGATCGTCTTTTGTAGCATTACATTTGCGCTTTATCTGGTCCTTATTAGTCAACAGATGTTCGCCGCAGAACCCTACGGCATGTTTGAAATGATCCGGCCTGCAGGCAAGCCGTTGGTGCAGGTGATGCTGGCATGTTTCGCCGCCGCTTTGACCTTTGCTTCACTCTTTTTATCCGACACGAAAGGCGCGATCGAAACACCGCCTGAAGGGTTCTTTGACCTTGTGTCGGTGGTGCTGGGTCGCCTTGCAATGATCATGACCGCCTTTATCGTGCTGGTGATGTTCTACGAAGTCGTTTCGCGCTACGTGTTCTCGCGGCCCACGCTTTGGGCCAATGAATTATCTCTGTGGATCGCCTGTTTCGTATTCTTGCTTGCGGGACTTTACGCCATGCAACAGCGCTGCCACATCCGCATTTATATCATCTACGATATGATGCCTTGGTGGATGCAAAAGACATCTGACTGCATCTCTGTCCTGCTGATTGTCGCGTTCACATTCGCCCTTGTTTGGGGTGGCTATACGGACGCGGAGAACCGCTTTATGCGAATGGAAACCTTCGGCACCGCGTGGGATCCACCCATCCCCGGTATCGTCAAACCCGCTTTGCTCATCATCATCGTATTGGTCTGTATTCAAGCCGTGTCCAACCTGTTCGCAGATTGGAACAAAGAGCCAAAATTGCACACACCAGCTGATGAGATCGACGAAGTTGAAATTGAAAAAATCCGCCGCACTCTTGAGGAAAAAAACTAATGGTCGATATGGGTACACTCTCTCTCATCATCCTGTTCGGCATGTTCGCTCTGCTGGCCATCGGCATGCCACTAGGTTTCGCCTCGGCCTTCTTGGCAGTCGTCACACTGGCTCTAAAGTTCCCACCTGATCTGTTGTGGGGCGACTTTGGGCGTGGCCCGCTGTCTGTTTTGGGGCAGGGGGTTTATCGACAAATGACGAACTACGTCCTGATATCGGTGCCGTTATTCATCTTTATGGCCGCGATGCTGGAACGATCCGGCATCGCACGAGATATGTATTCGTCACTGAACGTCTGGATGAGCCGGATGCGCGGCGGCATCGCTGTCGCCACGTCTATCATGGCCGTGATTATGGCGGCGATGTCGGGCATTATTGGTGGTGAGGTTGTTCTGCTGGGCCTGATCGCTTTGCCGCAGATGTTGCGTCTGGGGTATGATCGAAACCTTGCGATTGGTACAATCTGTGCGTCCGGTTCACTGGGAACCATGATCCCACCGTCGATCGTTTTGATCTTCTACGGTCTGGTGACTGAAACATCTATCAAGGCGTTGTTCACCGCATCCTTCTTCCCAGGCTTTATGCTGGCTTCGTTCTTCATTCTCTACATCCTGATCCGCACACGGATGAACACTTCCTTAGCCCCCTTGCCGGATCCGATTCCAGGTGAGCCTGAAGGCTCTGAAAAGGGTCTGATGTTCCTTGGCTTCATCTCGCGCTTTGCGATGTGGGTGTCGGGTGTCCTGTTTCTTCGTGCGGTCTTCTTTACCGTGACTGGCGACAACGTGATCCGCGAAAACGAAGATCCGATCCTGTTGGGGATGGTTGCTGATATTCCTTGGATCATCGGCGCATTCGTGATTTTTACCTTAATCGTCTTTGTGGTTGTTGGTCGTGAACGCACCGCACGCGGTTGGGACATGGGCAAAGGCCTGATCGCCCCAATCGTTGTGATCGGCGTTGTCTTGGGGTCTATCTATGGTGGCATAACAGGGATCACCGAAGCTGCGGGCATGGGCGTCGTCGCCGTGTTCACAATCGGTATGATCCGCCGGGAGATGACGTTTGATATCGTCTGGGACAGCTTGATCCGTACGCTCAAATCCACTGGGACGATCATCTGGGTGACCATTGGTGCAGCAACATTGGCCGCGGCCTACACGCTCGTCGGTGGACCGACCTATGTGGCGAATTTGATCATCGGGGCAGAGTTACCAACGATGGGGATTATCTTGATGATGATGCTCGTGTTTTTGATCATGGGTATGTTTATGGATTGGGTTGGCATTGTGCTGTTAATCATGCCGGTGTTCCTACCCATCGTGGTGCGGCTACCCGCCGAAGAAATCGGGTTCCTGGGCAGTATCGAAGCACGCTACATCCCGATCTGGTTCGGCGTGGTGTTCTGTATGAACATGCAAGTTAGCTTTCTGTCACCGCCCTTTGGCCCTGCGGCGTTCTACCTCAAGTCCGTTGCTCCGCCCGAAATTTCGCTGGTAGATATCTTCCGTGGCTTCGGACCGTTCATCATGTTGCAGCTGTTGGCGCTTTCAACACTGTTGATCTGGCCCAACATCATCACCGTCTTCTTGTGACCTTAAGCAATGACCCAAGCCGTCGCACCCCGAGAAGAACGGATCGTCCTCGGGCTTGGGTTCATGGCACTGGCAGTGATGTTGTTCACCATGATCGACACCTCAGCCAAATGGCTTGTATTGGCGGGGCTACCGGCAATGCAAGTGGCGTTCCTGCGGTATGCAATCCACTTCTTGCTGGCCGTCGTGGTGTTCGTGCCGCGCGAAGGGCTATCCGCCTTCGATTCGTACAGCCCAAAGTTACAGGTCTTGCGCTCCGCCAGTTTGTTCATCGGCACCTGCTTGAACTTCATGGCACTCAAGTATTTGCCAATTACGGTGACCACGACGATTATGTTTGCGGGACCGATCTTGGTCACGCTTTTGGCCATCCCCATGCTGGGCGAAAAGGTCGGACGCCACCGCATCGCCGCCGTCTGTGTTGGGTTCTTAGGCGTCATCGTTGTCATGCAGCCTTGGGGAACCGGATTTCATCCCGCGATGTTGTTGAACCTCGGAGCCTTAATCGGCGCGTCGATCTATTTCCTGATGACGCGCAAACTCGCGGGTATCGAAAATAACAGCACAGCGCAGCTCTGGGCATCAGGGCTTGCGACGTTATGTTTAGGCCCGTTTGCCGTCTCGCAATGGGTTTGGCCGACGGCAGCAGCCGATTGGTTATTCTTTGTGATGATCGGCATCTTCGGCGGCACAGCGCATATTTTGGCGACCTCCGCGCATCGCTTGGCCGATGCCAGCATTTTAGCTCCTGTGATCTATATTCAAATCTTCTCTGCGGCTTTCGCAGGGATTGTCTTTTTCAACACATACCCAACCGTTTGGACCGTGGGCGGCGGGCTGATCATCATCAGTGCCGGCGTCTACATTTGGTATCGCGAACGGCAAGCCACAAAAGAAGAATAACATGACTGAAAAACTGGTTCTTATCGGTGCAGGCGGCAAAATGGGCGTGCGCAGTGCCGCCAACCTTGCGCGTACGGATTTTGAAGTGGCCCATGTCGAGATTTCTAAAGCGGGACGCACCCGATTGAAAGACGAAGTCGGCGTTGATTGCGTCAACATTGACACCGCGATGGAGGGCGCAGACGTCATCCTGTTGGCCGTCCCAGACACCGCTATCAAAGCCGTCGCCGCCGCGATCATCGACAAAGTACCAAGCGGCGCGATGGTGATTTGCCTTGACGCGGCGGGCCCCTTTGCCGGCCATCTACCCGCCCGCGACGACGTCACTTATTTCGTCACGCATCCCTGCCATCCCCCGATCTACAACGATGAAAAAACTGAAGCTGGCCGCAAGGACTACTTCGGTGGGATCGCCGCGGAACAGGGTATCGTAAACGCGCTGATGCAAGGCCCCGAGAATCACTATGCTCTAGGTGAAAAAGTAGGCCGCGCCATCTACGCCCCCGTCGCCCGCAGCCACCGCGTCACCGTCGAACAGATGGCTTTGCTAGAACCGGGCCTATCCGAAACCGTCTGCGCATCCTTGTTAGACGTTATGCGCGAAGCGATGGACGAGGTCGTGCGCCGTGGCGTGCCAAAGGAAGCTGCGCGTGACTTTTTGCTTGGCCATATGAACATCCTAGGTGCGGTAATATTTGAGGAAGTCGACGGCGTATTCTCAGACGCCTGCAACAAGGCGATTGAATTCGGCAAGCCTGTCTTGATGCGTGACGACTGGAAGCGGGTGTTCGAACCGGACGAGATTGCCGCCAGTATTCAACGTATTACCTAATGGCCATCAGCGAAAAACCCGTGCTGGCGTGGCTCGGTGATGACTTCACCGGTGCTGCGGCGGTGATGGAAGTGCTGACGTTCGCTGGCCTTCCTGCGGTGCTGTTCTTGCGGCCACCAACGCCGGAACGGATGGCGGATTTTCCAGACATGCGAGGGATCGGCATCGCCAGCATGGCACGCACGTTTGACCCCGAGCGCATGGACGACGAATTACCAGATCTGTTCGATGTTCTGGGACAAACAGGTGCGAGGTTGGTGCAATACAAGACCTGCTCAACCCTCGACTCAGCACCGCGTATTGGGTCGATCGGCAAAGCGATGGACATCGGGTCAAAGACCTTCGCCACCAGCACAATTCCAGTCATGATTGCTGCCCCTGAAATGCGCCGCTACCAAGTGTTCGGGCAGTTATTTGTAGGCATTGACGCAGGCGTGTTCCGCTTGGACAGACACCCCGTCATGGCGCGTCATCCCGTGACGCCCATGGGCGAGGCGGACGTGGCAATACATCTGTCAGCACAAACCAGAATGCCGATGCAATGCCTCAATCTAGAAGTGTTGGCCGATCCAGAACGGGCTGCCAACATGATTGCCACTGCACGCGGTGGGGTCACGATTGACCAGATGACGCCCGCAGATGTCACCACCGCAGGTGAGCTATTGTGGAACGCAGGGCATCAGTTTGTGGTCGGGTCACAAGGGATCGCATATGCATTGGTAGCGCACTTCCAAAAGACGGGTGCACTTGCTGTGTCACCGACGGCCAGATGCATTGGCCACGCCAGGCGGATGGCTGTGGTGTCAGGGTCGGTCTCGCAAATCACTGCAGATCAGATTGCTTGGGCGCTAGACAACGGATTTGCGGATATCAGGCTGGATGTTGTTCAGTCGTGTGACGGCGATCTTGCAGCCGAAGAAATCCGTGCTTTGAGCGCCGCAAAAGCCGCGTTGGAGCGCGATCAAGTGCCCCTGATCTACACCGCGCGCGGCCCAGACGACCCTGCCGTCAAACAATTGCGAGTGGCGGCTGGCGACAATCTGGCACAAGTAAACGATGATATTGGTGCTTCCCTTGGACGTATTCTGGCGCAGCTCGTCGATCAATCGGACCTTGATCGCGCTGTGGTTTCGGGTGGCGATACATCGGGGCATGTGTGCAGCGCCTTGGGCATCGATGCACTTACCGCCGCCGCCCCAACCATTCCAGGTGCTGCAATTTGCAACGCCCATGGCGGCACGCGGCCCCTGACGTTGGCGCTGAAGGGCGGACAGATGGGCAGCCGCGATTACTTTGGATGGGTCCTAAACGGAGGTGGCCACAGATGACACGTTTGACAGCAACCTATGAAATCGAAAGCCCCGTGGGCGTGCAGCGCGCCGCCGAAGTTATGGCCGGTGAGCAATCGACAGGCACCTTCGTGCGTCTCGCATCCGAGACCGACGAACTGCGCGACCGCTCCGCCGCGCGGCTGGATCATGTTGAAATCACAGGCACCTCTGACCATCCGGCCTTGCCATGCAGGCTAAGCGCTAAGACCTACGAACAAGGCCGCGTAATGATTAGTTGGCCGATGGACAACTTTGGCCTGTCCTTGCCCAATATCCTTACCACTGTTGCAGGCAATTTATTTGAACTGGCTGAACTCTCTGCGATCCGTCTTGTGGATCTCGGCATACCTGATGCGCTGGCAATAGGTTGTCCCGGTCCTCAATTTGGAATTACCGGTACGCGTAAGCTGATGGGAGTGCCAAGCGGCCCGATGATCGGGACGATTGTAAAACCAAGTGTGGGCTTAAGTGCCGAACAAACCGCCGCACTTGCTAGTGATCTGGCGCGGGCCGGCATCGATTTCATCAAGGATGACGAGCTGCAAGGGAACGGCCCCGCATGTCCGTTTGACGACCGCGCCAAACTGGTGATGGAAGTTTTGAACGAAGCCGCGCAAAGCGCAGGGCGCAAGGTGATGTATGCCTTCAATATCACCGACGAAATTGACGTGATGCGCCGCAACATTGACCTGCTCGAAAGCCTTGGTGCGACCTGTGCCATGGTATCGCTGAACTCTATTGGCTTGGTGGGCTTGCGGGCGATACGCGATCACAGCCCACTGCCGATCCATGCGCATCGTAACGGATGGGGGCTGATGTCTCGCTCGCCACACGTGGGGATCGAATATCTTGCAATGCAAAAACTGTGGCGACTGGCAGGTAGCGATCATTTACATGTGAACGGTCTGGCCAACAAGTTTACCGAAGGTGACATCGTCGTGACCAACGCCGCGCGCTCTGTGCAGGCGCCACTAACCGACATGACGTCACACGCCGCGTTGCCGGTGTTTTCTTCTGGTCAAACCGCGTGGCAAGTCGGGCCGTCGATGGAATTACTCGGTAACGACGATTTCCTGTTCTGCGCAGGCGGTGGTATCATGAGCCACCCAGACGGACCTGCGGCAGGTATCACCAGTTTACGCCAAGCCGCTGCCGCACAAAAAGCAGGTGAGAAAGTAGAAGACTATGCCAACGATCACCCCGAATTGTCGGCTGCGTTGACGACATTCAAAAGTGCTGTGAACCGCAGCTAGGTAGTGGGTTTGTCGTCTTCCAAATAGTAGCGGATATTGTCTTCAAATGTGTCGTCTGCTTTCAAGCCCAAACGAAGGGCTTTGTCAGCGTGGATGTCCCAACGCCAGCCTGACACGATTTGTTTGATGTTGGGCTGCGGATCCCATCGGATTAGTTTGGCAGGATCAGTGCCTGCAACGGCGGTCATCGCTTCAATGACTTGCGCAATGGACCACGTCTTTCCCGGCATTTGCATGACGCGGTTATGGCCGATGTCGGCGGTGTTCAATTCCACCCCTTTGACCAGATTTTCAACGCAGCGGCGGGGGCTGATATAGTAGTGCAGGAAGTCCGACTCGACAGGACAGATCGCCTCTTGGCCGTTCAACGGTTCGCGCAGAATCGACGACATAAAGCTGCTGGCCGCACGGTTCGGCTTGCCCGGACGCACTGAAACCGTCGGCAGTCGGAACGCGCGACCGTCGATGAACCCTTTACGTGAATAGTCGTTGATCAACATCTCGCCCGCCGCTTTTTGCATTCCGTACGACGTCTGCGGATTGGGGTAGCTGTGATCGCCAAGCGGGTCCTGAGCCTCGCCGCCATAGATCGCGATCGAAGAAGAGAACACCACCGTGGGCACAGTTCCCAAGGCGCGGCAGCGTTCCAGCACATTGTAGATTCCGAACAGATTGATGTTCATGCCAGCGTCAAAATCTTCTTCCGCGTGGGCGCTGACGATCGCGGCCAGCAGATAGATCACATCGGTTTGTGCTGTCACGCACCCCGCGACGGACGCGGCATCGGCAATATCGCAGGTGACGGTTTGCACAGGGTAGGGGGCGTCGATCTTAGGCGGATCCACCACGTCGGCCAAAGTGACTTGCATGATCGCCTGACCTTTTAGCGTCGGATTGGCCGCTAATTTCAAGGCCAGCTTTTGCCCCAAGACACCGCCACCGCCGAGTATCAGAATGTTCATGTCATATCCCCCTATGCGCCTCGTGCTTGCAACAATGCCACGATGGTATACCATTTCATAAACATGGTTAGATGCGGCCTTGTCAATGGTGCGCGTCCGGAGGATTTCAAAATGGCACAAGATATGACCATCGGCTTCATCGGTGTGGGCTTTATGGGCCACGGCATGGCAAGAAACCTGATCAAAGGCGGCTATCCTATGTGGGTCAAGGGCAACCGCAACCGCAAGCCGATCGAAAGCCTGATCGCCAACGGCGCGCAAGAGGCCGCAACCCCGCGCGCGATGGCGCAGCACTGCGATATCATCCATCTGTGCCTGTCAAACTCGCCACAAGTCGAGGCGGTGATCCGCGGCGATGATGGTATTCTTGCAGGCGCACGCGACGGCCTGATCGTGATTGACACAACGACAGCGGACCCAACCTCGACCGCTGTTTTGGCGGATGAGCTGGCCGCAAAAGGGGTTACGTTCGTTGACGCTCCGTTGGGACGCACCCCGAAGGAAGCCGAGGCCGGCACGCTTGACGCTATGGTCGGCTGCGATGTGGCTACCTTTGCCATGATCAAACCCGTGTTGGACTGCTGGGCGGGTAACATCACCCATGTCGGCGACACGGGCAGTGGCCACAAAATGAAGCTGCTGATGAACTTTATTTCGATGGGTTACGCTGCCCTTTATGCCGAAGCTACTGTCTTGGGGGCCTCGGTCGGCTTGCCGCCCGCGAAGGTGCGCGAAGTGATCGGATCAAGCCGTTTGTCGAACGGGTTCTTTGATACCTTCATGACCTACGCCGTCGACCGCGACCGCGAAGTCCATAAATTCACCATCGAAAACGCGTCCAAAGACCTGCGTTATGTCAATGCGATGGCCGCCGAGGCGGGCATGGTCAACATCATGGCAGGTGCTGCCAAACACTACTTTACCCATGTCGAAGCCTTGGGGCAGGGAGGTGATTACGTACCGATGCTGATCGACCATGTCGCGCGGATGAACGGCATGGACATGGAGGTCGAGGCCGCCAAAGGCCGTGACTGATCAGTCGTCCATCATGGCACGTCCATCGTTCAGCATTTGAAGAATGCGAGACTGTTCGCTGAACCCGCTTTTGACCTTGGCTTCCATCGCTGTTTCAGCGGCGCGCACCGCATCAAGCTTTGCGATCACACTATCAATGCGCGCGTGCGGAACGACGACAACTCCGTCGATGTCGGCCACGATGATGTCGCCGCTACTCACGATCTGACCGCCAACGCTGGCATCAAACCCAACGCGCCCGGGCCCATTGGCATAGGGCGAATTGGGGTTCAAACCGTTGCACCACGCAGGCAAGCCGACATCTTGAATGCCCACAAGGTCACGCATCGGGCTGTCGGTCACAAAGCCGATGCCGCCCTTATTGCGGATCATCGCTAGGACCATGTCGCCCGCCGCCGCGACAGACTGGTCGCCCTTCAGCGACACTACAACCACGTCGCCTTCTTGCATAACATGCACCGCGCCCAAGGTTGCCAAGTTACCCCCCGAACAGTTGTCACCCACCACCGCGCAGCCCGCGATATGCGTGTCAAGTAGCGGCGAAATCGCGGTTTCCATGCCACCAACGCCGTCCATTGCATCGCACACGAACCCTGTCGGTACGTCTTTGAATGCCGCAATCTGCGCCGCCGTCGGGCGTGGGAATTTCGCGCGCAAGGTAAGCTGTTTTGGCTCTTCGATCATTGGGTGTCCTTTGCGTAAGAGGCACCGCTTATTGACATAGCGGCGAATTGGGCTTGCATATGGTATACCAAATTGACAGCCTACGACAATGCTGCAAATGTAGGGCCGCAAATGCGGGTCCAAAACCAAACGGGGGAGATCACCATGCCATCCATTCTTATCACAGGCGCAGGCAGCGGCGTCGGCCGCGCAACCGCGAAAGCGTTCTTAGCAGGGGGCTGGCAAGTGGGCCTCGTCGGCAGACGCGCCGCACCGCTTATGGAATCTGCAGGCGACAATAGCAACGCGTTGGTCTTGCCCTGCGATGTCACCGATGAAGCTGACGTCGATGCCGCCTTCGGCCAAGCCGCCGCGCATTGGGGGCGGGTCGATGCGCTGTTTAATAACGCAGGTGTCAGCCTTGGGGGGGCGCCGATTAATGAGCTCGCCGTGGACGACATTCGCCACTTGTTGGACGTCAACGTGATGGGCGCAGTTATCGCGGCGCGGGCCGCTTTCGGCCTGATGCGCAAGCAAGACCCGCAGGGCGGACGCATCATCAACAACGGGTCTGTTTCAGCATATGTGCCGCGTTGGGGGTCTGTGCCTTATACAGTTTCCAAACATGCGATCACGGGTTTGACGCGCACCTTGTCGCTGGATGGCAGACCATTCAACATCGCCTGTGGACAGATTGATATTGGAAATGCGTTGACGGAAATGGCGCAGAAAATGACCAAGGGCGTTCCGCAGGCCGATGGCCAACTAGCGATTGAGCCTGTAATCGACGTCGCCCATATTGTCAGTTCCGTGGTGCACATGGCGCAGCTTCCACTTGATGCGAACGTGCAATTTATGACAGTGATGGCAACGAGCATGCCCTTCATCGGAAGGGGCTAGGCGATGGAAATGAAAGACCAAGTCGCCGTCGTCACTGGAGCGGCACAGGGCATTGGCCTCGCCGTTTCAACACTTTTAGCCGCGCGCGGTGTACGTGTCGCGGGCTGGGACATTGACCCGACGCACGCGACCGCAATGGCGAGCCTGCCAAAGCCAGGCATGGCGATTTCTTGTGACATCACCGACCTTTCTTCGGTCGAAGCGGCACATGCGGCCACTTGCGAACAACTCGGCGTGCCGACGATCCTTGTGAATAGCGCAGGGATAGCGGGACCGAACGCTCCGGTCGAAACCTATGACGTCGACGCATGGCATCAGGTAATCGACATCAACTTGAATGGCACCTTTTACGTGAACCGTGTTTGCGTGCCCGGGATGAAGGCGCAGGGCTATGGCCGCATCCTGAACATTGCGTCCATCGCGGGCAAAGAGGGCAATCCGAACGCGTCGGCCTACTCTGCATCCAAGGCCGCGGTGATCGGCCTGACCAAATCGTTGGGCAAGGAACTGGCAGACATTGATATCGCGGTGAACTGCGTCACACCGGCCGCCGCCCGCACGCGTATCTTTGACCAGATGAGCGCGGAACACATCGACTATATGTTGTCGAAAATCCCGCGCGGCCGGTTCTTGGAAGTCAAAGAAGCCGCCGAAATGATCGTCTGGGCCGTGTCGCCTGAAAATAGCTTCACCACCGGCGCTGTGTTCGATCTGTCAGGGGGGCGCGCGACTTACTAAGCGCCCTTTGGCCAAACCGCTTGGGAAAAGACGCCGCCATCAACCCATAGGGTTTGACCTGTCACAAACGCCGCTTCGTCGGACGCTAGAAACAAAATTGGTCCGACCAAATCAGCGGGGGTGCCGACGCGGCGCAGTGGGGTCAGTTCGGCCCATTGATCGCCGTAATCTTCGGCCTCGTCGCTGGTGCGGTCCGTCTCGATCGCGCCGGGTGCAACGCAGTTCACGCGAATGCCGTAGGCCCCAAGTTCAGCGGCTGACACCTTGGTGAACTGTTCGATCCCGCCCTTTGACGCCGTGTAGTCCACAAGGTTCGGAAACGCGAGTTTGTTGCAGCCTGACCCTAGGTTAATGATCGTCCCTTTAACCCCATCCGCAACCATCAAGCGGGCGGCGATCTGAGTGTTCAAGAAACAACCGCGCAGATTGGTGCGGATAACATTGTCCCAATCGCTTACCTTAAGGTCCAGTAGCGGGGACCACGTCTGGATGCCCGCATTGTTCACCAAAAGATCAGGCGCACGGCCAAAGTCTTTTGCAACAGACGCATAAAATTCTGCGACATCTACTTCGGCACCAACATCGCATTGATACGCTTCGACCTCAAAACCCTGTTTCTTGAGGTTGTTCGCAAGCTCCTGTGCTGGTGTGGGCGATGACCTATAATTGAAAGCGACGCGATATCCCGCCTGTGCAAGCGCGCCGACCAAATGGTGCCCGATGCCGGTACTTCCGCCTGTGACGACTGCGATTTTCTGCATAGGGGAACTTTCTTGTTTTCACGCGCGCTGTCCGAGACATTTACAGGGCGTGTTGTTGAGGCGGTTGTTAATTTCTTTGATGTCCTGATCTGACATCGAACGGAGCCAACGTCTACTTTGGACGTGACAAAATCATTCTACTGCAACGAGAAAGGATCAAACGAAAGACCCTCAAAACGCGACGCTTGCATCACAGGCCGTGCGCCGCATAATGTAGACAATCAGATGGGCCAAACTATCTTTTAGTTTAAGACGCCTTTGGTTCCAAAAACCTTAACGACGGACATATAAACCATCCTCGCAAAGCTGACTGTCTTTACGCATCTGCAGCTGCTTGTTGGGCGTGGAGCCTTCGTAGGCATCTTTATGGGCGGGGTCTCCGAGGCGTTCCAGCAATTGCAGAAAGTTGATATGAAATCGGTCCGTCAAAAGATCGACCGCATCTTGGCGTCGTTTGCGACGATCACCAACCCGCTGATCCTGCTTTTGTCAGCCAGACACCGCTTTGGATCGCGATGAAAAATCGCCCTTTTGGAAGGACAGCACCATTACAGCCGCGGCAACCAACTCCATCAAACTGGGACTAATCGGTGACAACATCATACAATCAAAGTCCCCGCGACTGCACCGCACGGCGGGGCAGCTGACAGGCCTTGACGTGACCTATGACCGGCTGATCCCAAAAGACATGGGGCTGTCGTTCGACGAGGTCTTTGAGCTGGCGCGCGCATCTGGCTTCCGCGGCATCAACATCACCTACCCCTACAAGGAAGTTGTGACATCGAAAGTGACCGTGTCTGACCCGCTTTTACGTGGTATCGGAGCCGTCAATACAGTCGTGTTTGATTCTGATGGACCTAAAGGGTTCAACACCGACTATACCGGTTTTATGAATGCATACCGGTCGGTACGCGGCGCCAAGCAACCGGGAGTTGTCTGTCTGATCGGGACTGGCGGCGTTGGCAAAGCGGTTGCCTTTGGCCTCATTGGATTGGGCGCACAGGCGATCCATTGCGTCGATCTTGATCCC
>Ga0115003_10000381_pt1 | contig 39021 bp, 34 predicted proteins | sample ArcticOcean_MG_C_7_FD_88736 | JGI IMG/M metagenome (GOLD analysis project Ga0115003, IMG submission 88736) | Marine microbial communities from western Arctic Ocean - ArcticOcean_MG_CB11_88 | ecosystem: Environmental > Aquatic > Marine > Oceanic | place: Arctic Ocean: Canada Basin | collected...
ACCCAGACCCTCAAAAATCCTCAATTAAGCATCCACGATGGTCACTTCAACCTCGACACCGGGTTCGATGGAGATGGAAGTGATCTGCTTCACGACATCCGCGGGCGAGTGCAGGTCGATGAGCCTTTTGTGAATCCTCAGCTCGAACCTGTCAAAGGTGTTGGTACCTTCACCGCAGGGTGACTTGCGCACGGTGAGTTTCAGGGTCTTCGTGGGCATGCGCACCGGTCCTTTGACTTTAAGGCGCTTCTCCTTGGCACCACGAATAAGATCGGCGCACACCTTCTCCAGGTTAGCCACGTTCTTCGAGGTCAGCGTGATCCTGATGCGGTGCACGCGCTGTTCAACAGCCTCTTCTTTGCCCGCGCCGGGGGCCTTGTAGGGAGCAGACTGGGTTGGTGGGGAGGGGGAGGGGAGGGTAAGGTTAGCGACAGTGATTTCTTTTCATTTCTGTCCTGGTGGCTTGATTATTGAGGGGCTCCAGCATTCACACGACCGACCCGTGTGCGTGTGCGGCGCGCGGGCGAAACGCGGAAGAAGACACGCGCGGCTTGGATAGCACGGCGAACATGCCCATCGGCAGTGACTGCGCTACCGCACGCCGGTTGAGTACCCGTACTGCGCGCCCCGTCCCCCCATGGAGGAGGTGTTTGGTTTCTAGGGCTTTGGCGCTCTTCTTCGCCGGATTCGACGTGCGACGGCGATCCCGAGTCCGTACGCGACGCGACTTCGGAAACCCCACGACGATTCCGGGAACTCGTTCAAACGTACCATCTTTGTATAAGTGTGTGTGGTGCGTTGTCTCGCGACTCGACAATCCGACTTGGTACGGATCCGTAAGTGACGAGGAAAGAGTGAGGGTGATGCGAAGCGCGGGCTGAAGTACGAAATCGTCGGAGGCGTGAAAAAAAAGGCAGTGGCGGGAAACCAAAAAAAGTCAAACGTCGCAAAGCTTCGTCGGTGGAGAGCTGGAGACACACCTCAGTCGCGCGCAGTTTAGGGACCCCTTAACACAGACTCGGCACAATGAGTCTCGCGTTCGATGAGTTCGGCCGGCCTTTCATCATCATCAAGGTACGTCGCGCGGCGGCGGTTTTTCATGGCCACGACGCGTGCGATCGCGAACGACCGCGGACTTCGCCAAAAGCCCCGATCTCAGAACCGTGCCCACCCGATCTTCGTCGGTGCGTTGTCTCACCAAACTCCCCCTTCAAACTCTGACTGTTTGCTCATACACGTCACAGGATTCCGGCACCAAGTCCCGGATCCGAGGCATCGAAGCGCAGAAGGCGAACATCCAAGCCGCGAAGAGCGTGGCGCGGACGCTGCGGTCGTCGCTGGGGCCCAAGGTACGTAACTTGTGTAGATCGAGGACCACGACTTTTTTGAACGCCGTGTGCTGTTTTTTTTTCATTTTTTCACAACGAGAAGAGGCAATCCTTTTCACTCTTCCATCCTTCGGAGACAGACAACGGTTTCGACGGCCAACGCCACCCCACACGACTCTGTGGTGTTTCCCCCGCTTCGAACCCGCGCGCGGAGGATCACCGGTCCCCAAACCCCCGTCTTACCAACTCCCCCGCCAAAAAACCGCCGGACTAAAAACCAACCCAGGGCATGGACAAGATCCTCCAATCCGGCGACGGCGACATCACCATTACGAACGACGGCGCGACGATTTTGGAGCAGATGGAGGTGGAGCACCAGATCGGTAAATTACTCGTCGAGCTTAGTAGGTCGCAGGATTACGAAATCGGCGACGGCACCACTGGTGTCGTGGTGTTAGCTGGTAGTTTGTTGGAACAAGCGGAGGTGCTTCTTGACCGCGGGATCCACCCGCTGCGCATCGCGGAGGGGTACGAGATGGCGTCCAAAATCGCAGTCGCGGAGTTACAGAAAATCAGCGAGGCGTTCGAGTTCAGCAAAGACAACATCGAACCCCTGGTGCGGACCTGCATGACCACGCTTTCCTCCAAAATCGTCAACCGGTGCAAGCGCGAGATGGCGGAGATCTGCGTCAAGGCGGTGATGGCGGTGGCGGATATGGACCGGAGGGATGTGAACTTGGACTTAATCAAAGTCGAAGGCAAGGTTGGGGGCAAGCTTGAGGACACGGTTTTAGTCAACGGCATCGTCCTCGACAAAGACATCTCGCACCCGCAGATGGCGAAAGAGATCATCGACGCGAAAATCGCCATCCTAACATGCCCGTTTGAACCCCCGAAACCCAAAACCAAACACAAGATCGACATCGACACTGCGGAGAAGTACGAGGAACTCCGGGCGCAGGAGGAGAAGTACTTCAAGGACATGGTCAAGCAGTGCAAAGACAGCGGCGCGACGCTTGTTATTTGCCAGTGGGGTTTCGATGACGAAGCGAACCACATGCTTATGCACGAAAAGCTCCCCGCGATTCGGTGGGTTGGCGGTGTTGAGCTCGAGCTTTTGGCGATCGCTACTGGCGGGCGTATCGTCCCTCGGTTCCAGGAACTCACCGCGGAGAAACTGGGCCGGGCGGGGAAAGTACGTGAGGTCAGCTTCGGCACCACCAAGGACCGGATGATCATCGTGGAAGACTGCGCGGCAAGTAAGGCGGTTACGATTTTCGTCCGGGGCGGGAACAAGATGATGATTGACGAAACGAAAAGGTCGCTGCACGACGCTATTTGCGTGGCGCGGAACCTGGTGCGGAGCAACGCGATTGTTTACGGAGGAGGTAGCGCGGAGATTGCGTGCGGCATCGCGGTGGAGAACGCGGCGGACGCGGTGCCTGGGGTGGAGCAGTACGCCATGAGGGCGTTCGCGGATGCCCTGGATGCGATTCCCACCGCCCTCGCCGAGAACAGCGGGTTACCGCCAATCGAAACCGTGGCGATGATCAAAAGCGAACAAATCAAAATGAACAACCCGCACCTGGGGATCGACTGCAAGGAAACTGGGACGAACGACATGAAAACGCAAGGGGTTTTCGAAACCCTGATCGGGAAACAACAACAGATTTTACTCGCCACGCAGGTGGTGAAGTTGATTTTGAAAATAGACGACGTCATCACGAGCGGGCAGTACCAGTAAGGCTTGGGAGGGTTGGGTGTGGTTACGAGCGGGCAGTACCAGTAAGTGAGTTGGGCAGTACCAGTAATTGGGTAGGTTTGGGTGTTTAGAAGCAGGGCAGTACCCGTAAGTGGTCGGTGAAGAGACGGGTCCGGGGGGCTTTATTTGTGTGAGGCGGAGGCGCGAGAGGTAGCGAGCGCCGAGCGAGGAGGTAAAAATTTCTTGAAATGAAAGCACACTTCGAGTTTCAAAGTGACTGCTGAATCGTGTGTCATTGCAGTTAACATGTGTGATGCCCCTGCACTGCGCGCAGTGGCGTTTCAGCTTGCCGTGAGGGCAGGGGTTGCACGCCGCGCAGTGGCCTTTCAGCTTGCCGTGAGGGCAGGGGTTGCACGCCGCGCAGTCGACTTTCAGCTTGCCGTGGGGGCAGGGGACGCACTTCGCACAGTTCGTTTTCAGCTTGCCGTGGGGGCAGGCGTTGCGGTCCGCGCAGCCGCCTTTCCGCTTGCCGTGGGGGCAGGCGTTGCACTCTGCACACTTGCTTTTCAGCTTGCCGTGGGGGCATGGGTTGCACTCCGCAGATGCTTCTCAGCTTGCCGTGGGGGCAGGCGTTGCACTCCTTGCAGCTTGCCGTGCGGGCAGGGGTCGCATGCCGTGCAGTTGCGTTTCTGCTTGCCGTGCGGGCAGGGGTTGCACTCCGCACAGTTGCTTTTCTGCTTGCCGTGCGGGCAGGGGTTGCACACCGCACAGTTGTGTTTCACCTTGCCGTGGGGGCAGGCTTTGCACTCTACGCAGCTGCCTTTCAGCTTGCCGTGAGGGCAGGGGTTGCACTCCGCGCACTTGCGTTCCAGCTTCCGATGGGGGCATGGGTTGCACTCCGCACAACTTCTCTTCTCCTTCCCATGTGAGCACCGTTTGTGTCCCATCTCGTCTCGTGTCCCACGGTATCGCGGAGATTTCAAGTCCGGCTGCGTGCGCTATCGCGTTGTCGCGACCATTCACCGCGGGTTTATCGTTAGCCTGAAATCGTCCGTCGGAGCACGACACGAGAGCGCGCGTGCACGAAGAGTGGGTCAGGCGGCACTGATTCCACGACTTTGTCTGCTCCAGCAACAACCTGAACGATTATTAATTTTCCAAGGGGGAAGAAACCTGTGTTTCGGAGCTTTCCCGTCCCGACGCGGTGACGCGCCAGACCGGAAGCCGCGCTCCGCCAGACGGGAGTCGGCGGGGATGTCCGGCGAGGCGCTGGCGCCGGGGGATTCGGCTGAGTCATTACCCGGAGAGGAGCCTTTGGAGGTGACCGCGGTGCGTGAGATGAAGAAAACGGATGAATCACAAACGGAAGTGCCGAATGCGGTGTCGGGACACGACCACGAATCCGACGACGTCGTGTCCCATGTTCTTGGTGACCTGCTCGATGACGTCTCCAGTGATTCGGTTCCATTGAGTGACAGACACCACACGACATCAACGGTACCGTCCCCTACCCAACCGATTGACGCCACGACCGTCATCCGCGCGGACGCCACGGAACCCGACTCGGCGCGGGACGAAAAAGCCCGGGACGAGACTAACGATGCCAACGCCAACGCGACGCAAATAAACGCGGTGCTTGACGAGGTCCTGTTATCCTTGAAGAAACGACGTGCGAAGTGTGACGCGGATCTTGAAACCGTGTTCGACGACTGGACCATCGACACGGTGTTGGATTTGGTTTGCGAGTCCGCGGAGGGGGACGAGTTCGTGGTGGACTTGGTGCTGGGTGAAGTTTTGCGTGGCGTGGTTTTGGAGGCCGTCGCGCTTGAGTTACAACTCACGCAAAACCGCGAGGCGCTTGAATTGCTGGAAAGCACGACCGCGGTGGACGACGCGCTTGCGCAGTGCGTTTCGTTTGTCGAGACGCATGCAATTAAACAAATTCAGAACCTCGCCGCGCGGAAGATTCAAGCCGCGCACCGGGGCAATGTGGGACGGAAAATTGTTAATGGGCTGAAACAAGCGCGGGCGGATGCTGAGACTGAGCTGGGTGACGAAATTGAAACTGAAGAGGGTAACGTTACACACGGTCTTAAACCGAAGCCGCTTTCCCACGAACAACCGCCTTTGAACAAAAGCGTGCGCCGCCGACTTACGCAGATGGGGTACGAGTTTTCGGAAAAACGAGAGTACGGGTTAGCGCACGCCCTACGCACAACCTTGTTCCGCAAAATCGATCTGGCCCTGGCGTTTGATTTGCACAACGGACACAGGGGCAGCGTGTTGGACGGCCCAGAAGATGGGGTTTCCTTGAAAAGTGGTGACGAGTCGGCGAGCCAATCGGAAGCGGACTTCGACGAAGACCGTGCCCAGCGGTCGGGTGACGACCGTGTTTCGTTAAGCGAAGACAAACACGAGACCGAGTTGGATGACTCGGGCGACGACGAGCCCGTCAACGCGCGATCCTTCGACTCGACTTTCGCACCCCCGAGCAGCAGCAACAACCGAACGCCGGTGAAACCGCCGACGTATGGATTTCCCAACCTCTTGGAGGACGAATTCGGCGTTGACTACGGGAGCGACGAAGGAATGACCGACTTGTGTTTGATACGGGGAATCGCGAACGGCGGAGGAACGACGGCGGAAAAACAACCGTCACCTACCCATGGCGCGTCCCATGATGATCGTCAAAACCCTAGCAGTTTCGGCGCTGTCCAGAGAAAAGCCAAGGCCAACGAGTTGAGATGGGTCGCCGAAAAAAGAGCGCGCGAGAAGAAAGCGCTGGAGGACGAACGACGACGTTTTGAGATTCTAAAGGAGGAACTCGAGGGTATTGGAAAACGAAGGGCTGAACAAAAAAGGCAGAGGGAGGATAAAAAACAGGCTGACTTGGAACTGCGTGTCGCCCGGGAGGAAAACAACAAACTGGCACGCGCCGTGTTGGTGGAAAGGACGGCTTGGGAAAACAAATGTCGGAGCGACGCTTTGAGGCGGGTTAAAAACGGCGGGACTGGGTAAGTATTTCCCAATCACCAGATTCCGCCTCCCTGATTGCCCATACGAGACTGACACTTTTCTTTTTACAATCAAGTACGTCGTTTGGCAAAAACAAAGGCGACCCTTTGTTCGTGCGCATGCGGCGCGACTTTGAAACGCGCGCCTCGGTTTCGGAGGAGTTGGCACGGAGCCGCGCGCTGGAAGACCGGCGGGTACGGAAGGGAGGCGGAGGGGGTGGCGGGAACGAGTTTCATTTCCAAACCCGGTTTCAGCGACAAAGGCGAGAACGGCTGAAGCTCGCGAGCAGTCGGTTCTTGGACGACGACACGGAAAACGACGGGGGAGCTTTTTTACCCCCGCTGAAGGGCGGCACGGACGGCCAGACCTTGCATCAAGCCCAAATCCGATTTGCGAGACAACAGCAATACGGCGCTATGGTCAAACAGTCACATAAGCCACGACTGAGTGGCGCGGCGAGAGAGGAAATCGCCAAACGAGCGGACGCCAAACGCCCGGGGTTCGACGACGCGTCTTGGGCGTTGCCCACGTTGTTAGGGTCCCACGACTCCTCAACCGACACCATACGAAGGGTGTACGACGCGAACGGGGTCGGGCGGTTCGCGTCCGTCAAGGCGAACGAAGTGGCGTACGGTTACTCTAAAAAAACAACGGGCGATAAAACGGCTGAGTTTCGGTACGACGTCAACGGGCGCCGCGCGGGAAATTTGCCGGCGACGAAAAACGCGGGACGAGCGCAACTTTCCAAAAAACACGGTCCCTTCGGTGCGTTTCCGAAAGAAAATCAAAACTCGCCGGTGCGTGGTGCGATGAGGCCACGACACAGCGGCTCGAATGCATCCGCCCGGTCACCATCGAATCGCACGGCCTCGATCCGGGCCGCGGAAGCCGCCGCGGCGCGAGCGTCGGCGATACTTTCTCGGGTTGTCGTTGCCGTCGGCAATTTCGACGAGCGCGATCCTTTGTACGACCCAAAACGCGATTTCGCGATCGGGTTCGACCCAAGACTTGAGGATTTCAAGTCGTTTCTCGACACCGCGCCTGTTCCGGTCAGTGACCCTGCGGATGGCGGTGTCGCTTCGTCAAAAAAGTCCCCAAAAGGCAAGGGGTTCCGCACGCTGTTGCGCGAGCGCACGCTTGTGGCGATTGAAGCGCGATTGAGGAAGGAGTTGACGCTTCTGGAAACCGAGTCTCACCCAGAAAGCCCATTTAAGTTGAGTAAAGACTACGACAAGGCCAACGCGTATGCCGCCTTGGACGACATCCCGTGTGCGGGGGCGTCCACGTTCGGAAGGACGCAAGGTTTGAAGGGGCTCGAGGGGTTGAGTGGGTTTGGCGACGAGACTCGAGAAAGCGGCGACAGCGGCGACAGTTTAGACGGGACCGAACCGAAAGCCGTTGGCGGTGACCAGGATTCCGGTGAAGACGATTGTGACGACGATAACGAAGATGATGGTGATGACGATGACGATGAGGATGACGACGCGGAGGACGATGCGTGACTTTGGCAGACCGTAGGACTATCGTGCGTGTAAGAATCGCGTCCCCCCATTCCAAAAAGAAAATCGACTTTCCTTTCTTTCTTGCCCCTTCCAAGAAGGTAGTCTTGGACCTCACGAGACGTATTCCTCGTCGTTGCCGACGCGCGTGCGCCACACGTTCAGCCGCCAGAACACGTGAGCCGTCCGTGTTTCGTCTCCCCCCCCTCACTCGCGATCGCACGTCCTTCCGCCTCACCGACCACGATGACCCGTTCCCGCACCTCGCGCGCCTCGCGCGTTTTCGCCGCAGGCCCCGCTCTCGCCGGGCTCGCCCTCGCCGCCTGCCTTTGCGGCTGCGAAGCGCGCTACTACGGCAGATACCGCAGTTACGGCGGTACCGCGGTCGTGCGTACCACCACCGTCGCCGTTCGCCCGCGCGGCAGGTGGGGCCGTAAACTTCTCCAGGCGGACTACGACTACACCGGCGACTACGCCCAGCCCCCCCTCGCGTCTGCCCTGGAAGCCCCCACGCCCGCGCCCGAGGAAGAGGTTGACGACACTGAAGAGCGGACGTGCCAGACCGTTCTCGACGTCCTGAGAAGTCGCCCCGAGCTTTCGCTTCTCACGGAGGCTTTGGAAGACCTGCCCCGCGTACGCGCGGCGCTGGACGACCCAACACGAACGGACACGTTCTTCGCCCCCACCAACGACGCCATGGAAAAGCTCCTCGCCTGGGGGGACTTCGTGGAGAAAGCAGAGGTACGTCTTCTGACTAAAACGAATCTTCTTCGTCCACTAAAACCTCGGAAAGCCAAGGAAAAAGAAGACGCGAGCGCGAAAAACACAAACGTCCCAACTGTCGCCAGTACTTTTCGACAGCTTGTGTCTAAAGTCTAAGACTAGTGTCTTCCGAGCCACTCTTCATAAGGACTCCCGTAAACAGATACCTACCCCCGACTAACCTTACCTCACTCCTAACTACCACTACCTACCAACTCCCCTTCTTTAACTAATTACAAAGGGTATCGACGAGATGCTCGGCGACGTCCCTTTAAAGGCTTTGATAATCGCGTACCACGCGATTCCCAACGCGACGCTGTTTTCCCCCGCGCTGGCCGCAAAAGGCGGCGACGCCAGCACGGACCGCTTTCTGGACACCGCGCTCGCGAAGGTTCTGGAAGACCCTGGTTTGGAAGGCGTTTCTGGGGGTTCCTCTTCTGAACCCCTGGAGATTGACGAGTTCGAGGGAAAAATCTTCGTCAAAGGCGTGGGGAGCGAAGCCAAGGTCGTTACCGCGGATATCAAAGTACGTGTTGTATTTCCCTAATCCAACGACTGTTATCCACACAAGACTGACACTTTCTTTTATGTATCTCAGGCGTGCGCGTCCGTGGTGCACTTAATCGATCACGTTTTACTGCCAATCGACGGCGACGCCGAACTGGAGCCGTTCCAAACGCGACGCCTCGAGGCGATCAAAAAAAGAGCCGAAGCAGCGCGTAAAAAGAAAGCGGAAGCGGACGAAGAAGAAGATGACGAAGCCCTCGCGCCTTCCTCGCCGTACGGCGACGTTTTGGACGAGGAAGACGCGCCGGCGCCGGCGCCGGCGGAGGGGAAGAAGGCGAAGAAGGTGAAGAAGGTGAAGAAGGCCGATTAAGTCGTGCCGGCTCTGCACAGACACCGCGTGCGTACCAGGGAAGTAAACCCGACGGGTAACGCGCGGGAGTCGTCGCACTTGTGATGGGAACATCAGAGACACTCGTTTCTTTTCTGAAGGAATCAATTGTAGACACTCAAATCGCTCTACCTTTTCTTCGGCGGCGGCGGCGGCGGCACTTCCACGGTCGATGCGCCTCGCACCGCCCCCATCGCCCTCATCCCCCCAGGAGGTCCCCCCCCCGCCACCATCCCCATCGGCGCCCCCCCAATAAGCGTCATCGGCGGCCTTACCCTTTGAATACCGAGCGCGTGCACCGGCGGCAACGGCGGGGGAGGCGCTACGAGTATTTGCCGCATTCCTCGTTGCGCTCCGTACGCAGCCGCGCCCCCACCCATCGCCACCATGCGCGGCGGAGGCGGAGGCGGTGCCCCTGGAGGTCCAGGAGGAGGAGGAGGACCTGGAGGGCCCTGACTAAATACTCCTACGACTCCGGGCGGCGGCGGCGGCGCTCCTGATCCTCGAAAATAATGCGACCCTTTCGGCGGCGGCGGCGGCGCGTCGTTTGCGGTCCATTTTGGGACTTGAAACTCCACCACGTCCCCTTCTTTGGTTTTTTCCGGAAGCTCAACCTCCACCACCGGCCCGGCGATGGTGCCGCGAATGCCCATGCGGATTTGTACCCGCGCGTGTTTCGTGCTGACGTTCGCGCCGCGCGGCGCGGTGAACCGAACGAACTTTACGCTTTGCAATTCATCGGTACCATCGCCGTCCCACGCCTCAGTGGGAGGGGGCGGTATACCCGTGATCGTCGCGCCAGGCAGCGTGTGTCCCACCGTGTTCGTCGTGGTGTCACTCATTTTCTGGGTTTCTTCCGTGTGCACCGGACCTTCACTGGGTGCCGCAGACGGCATCGCGATGCCTGAGGTTTTCTTTAAACCAATCATCACCACGGGCTTGGCCGCGAACGGCTTGGCGACGCCATCGCCCCCCGCTGGTTTACGCCGCTTCGCCTTCGGACCGCGCTTCTCCTCCTCCGCAAGCGTAGAGAAGTACGCGTCGCGCTTGCGACGCGCGGCCGCGGCTTTCTCGTCCTCGGAAGAGGGGACCATCGGGGACGCGGACGCGTCGGGCGAAGTGAGGAAGAGGGGCTCTTTCTTTTCGCGGTGCCGACAAGCGACAACTAGCTCGAAGTTAACTCGCCAGCTGTTCTTTTTCGAACGCTTTCCTGCGGCATCGACAGGCACTTCACGTCGCGCGCCCTCCGACCGGGCCCGTCGCGAATGGCGCGTCACGCGAAACTCCGCGCGGTGCTGACCCTCGCGCTTCTTGGCGTGCTTTGCGTGGCGCAGGAAATCGAGACTAATTGCGCCGCGGACGAAGTGTGCGGTGATGCGGAAAAGCAGGCGCCGAGCACGACCGTTGACACGCCGTCGATCGATTCGGCGACGATGAGAGGTGACGCGTCGTCGTTCGACACCACGACTGACAGTGACCAGGTACCGCCTTTGTCCGACCTTGCAGCTGACGATACGCCTACACACGGAACCGCCGGTGACACCGAAAACGAGAGCACCGATGAGGAGCTCTCCCCAGACACCGCGGACCACCCCAAGAAAGCATCGCCGGAACTCGTGAAACAAAGCGAAGGCGAGGAAAAACTCGAGGAGAAAGACGCCGCCGCCGCGAACGTCCGCGTCGAAACCTCCGAGTCGTTTCCTGAGACGTGCCAAAGCCCTGGCACCGAGCCAGGTCCTGACACGGACACGGGTGACCCTCGGTTACCCCCATGGATCCACCGACGGTACACCCAGGCGTTTGGTGGGGTTGTCAACGCGAAGAACGACGCGGTTGGCGTTTTTCGCGAAGGCTTGCAAAAAGTGGGCGCGCTCGAAACTTTTGACAAATTAAATTCGCAAATCTACGCACTCGCCGCCCCGTACGGCCAGTCCGTCGCAGACTTGTACAACACGAGCACCGAAAAGTGGAGCACCGCGCGACACAACTTCGTGACGTTATACCTGGAAATCAAAAAGTCAATGAAACGCAGGCACGAACAGAAGCGGGCGGTACTCGAGAAGGAGAGACAAACAAAAATCGACCGGGGCGAGCCAGTTGACGAAGTTTTGCAGTTTTCGGACGACTACTGGAAGCGACAGGGACAACGCTCCGGTGTTTTGTTCAACGATTTCACAACGCTGGTGGGGATGGGGTGGAGGCACGTCACGTACGTGTCCGGTGACGTGAAAGGAAAAGTTACGGAAAGTTTCGCGACAACCAAAACCTCCGTCAACAACCGACTCGCGCCGGCCGTCGCGAAGGCGCGGGTGGAACTCGGCCGGCGCGCGAAGCCGATTGCGAAAGAGTTGCTGACTAAATACCCCCATGAAGCTACCACGGTAGCAATCAAAGCCTCTAAAGCGCTAGGCTGGTTAGGTCTTGGTACGTATAAGCTGACTCAACTGACCGACCTTGGCGACAGTAAGACGACTCCGAGTAAACAACTCATCGACGACGCGGCGTTGCTGTTGGGCGATTGCTTTGGACTTGCAGTTGTTTTCTTGGGTGTGGTTTCGGTGAGCTATTTCGTCATCTTCCGAACACGACCTGGTGACTCAATTCCGGACGAGTGCACGTTCAAAATAAAGCACGTCCCGTCCAACGACGGGTCGTTTCTTGGGAACGCCGTGGGGGGCGGCGTGGACGTTCGCGTATTGTTACCCGGCGTGAAAAAAGCGGCGGAGTGCGATATTTTAGTGAGCGACGAACAAATCAAAGTATCCGCGATGGACGGGTATCACGGCGTGACGATTGGTATTCCACCTGAGGCGAAGGGAAGCTCTTGGGTCAACGGCAAAGACCAGTGGGTGATGAAAGCAAAGTTCGATTTGAAAAGTGAAACCCTGACTATTTACTTGAGGACGCCGGCCGGCGTGATTGCGAAGGGCGCGTCGTCGCCGCTCGGGGACGAGAACGGAAATTCGGGGTACGTATTGCGCGTTTCCCAAATCCCGGACGACTGCTTTACCGAAGCTGGTGACTGTTAGTCCATACATCGCGATTTACTCGTACCAGAAGGGACTATTACCTCTGCCGATTGTCCTGAGTAATTACGTAATACACATGGTCCGAAAGACTGACACTTTGTTTTACCTATCGAAAGGACGCCACGCCGCGTTCCCTTCGCGCCCGTCTCGCCCGCCACGCCGGTTGGGTCAAACCGAAGCGTCGCCGCGGACAAAGCCACGGAGGCGGTGCGGCTGGCGACGTCTGGGAAGAAAAAACGCGCGGGGGAGTGAACGGGAGGGAAGGGGCGTCGCGAAGAGAGAGATACTTAGCATTTATAAATACGCAACACGTAAGTCGAAACGTTCCGCTTCTTCTTTCGTAACTTCCCAGAAAAAAAGCAACGACAACGAAAAGTCGTCACAGCCACGCGCACAACGCACGCGCCACCACCTGCCACCCTCAGCGATGTCCAAGAAGAAAAGCGGCGCCGTGCGGCGCAGCAAAAAGCGTGCTGCGGCCACGAATCCGTTTACGGGCCTTCCCCTCGACGTCGTCCTCACGCACATTCTCAGAACTGACCGTCTGCCGGATCCAATCGACCTCGCTCGACTTCGGGCGGTCTGTCGTGGGATGCGCGACGCCGTTGCAGCGACAGGACGCGAAATACAGGAACACGACGGTGCGAGCGCCGCGAAGGCTGGGTGCTTGAGCACGATGCAGCACCTGCAACGGAGAGGTCGCCTGCCGTTCCTGAAACGGGCAGGGAACCCGGAAACGGCGTACTTGTGCGGAAGCGCGGCGGAGGGCAGACAACTCGAAGTGATGCCGTGGTTGCGTGCGAACGACTGCCCGTGGGGCAGAAACACGTGTTCGAACGCGGCGTACGGCGGCCACCTCGAGGTGCTGCAGTGGGCGCACGAGCACGGGTGCCCGTGGGACGAGAGCACGTGCTCGGGTGCGGCGAGGAAAGGACACCTCGAGGTGCTGCAGTGGGCTCGCGCGAACGGATGCCCGTGGGACGAGAAGACGTGCGCGGCAGCGGCGCAGGAGGGACATCTCGTGATGCTGCAGTGGGCGCGCGTGAACGGCTGCCTGATGGATAGGTGGACGTGCGCGAACGCGGCGTTGATTGGGGACCTCGAGATTCTGCAATGGGCGCGCGACAACAACTGTCCGTGGAGCGGGACGACGTGCTCACAGGCGGCGGCCAGCGGGCACCTCGAGGTTCTGATGTGGGCGCACGAGAACGACTGTCCGTGGGATTTGGACACTTGCTTGCTAGCATATGTCAACGGGCATGTCGAGGTGCTGAATTGGTTGCGCGCAAACGGCTGCCCAGGGTGAAACGAAAACTCTGAGGACGAGGACAAAGACGAATACGAATGGAAGTTGAGGAATAAGACGACGCTCGTTACAAATCGGCCACGTCAAAGTCAAAAACGGCCGGTTTCTGCTCTCCTTTGCTTTTCTGTCGTTTCGCCGCACTCCCCACCTCGACTCCCCTTCGAACGTATTCCCTGACCAAAGCCTGGACGGCGGAGCGTTCTTTTTCCTTCGTTAAAAACTCCGCGTTTTTTTCACTTGCTTTCTTCGCCATCACTTTCAAAGTCGCTTTGCGCGTAATCGAAACCGCGGCTTCGTGCGTAACGCTCCCGACATCCAGAAACGGCTCCAGGAAGGTTTTTATTAAGTTTTGGACGGCGGTAGTAACAAGTGCATTTCCGTGAACGTCCTGCTGCGGTTCGATCTCCGGAGGTTCGGTTTTCCTTTTTTTTACCGCAGCCGGAGGTTCGAGTTTCTTTTCTGGACTGAGGAAACGTTTGTTAGCGGCTGGAGGATTGCCGGTGTCTTCGCCTGCGAACAAGTTCCGTCGTCGCGTAACCTCGGCTTTGATGGCGTCACGGTTTGGTTCCGTCGTAATCGGCGGAAACTGCCAGACCAAAGTGCGTTTCCAAAACGATGTCGAAGCGGTTCCTCGCACTTCGCGCGCGCTTCGCAAATCTATTTTCGCCGCAACTCCGTTTTCGTAATTCTGGAGCAACGACCCCGGCGTCGCGAACGCCACGCCGCCGACGCCTTTGCGCTGTTTTTCAACCACCAGCTTTGCCTTTGACTCGAACGCGAGCGCGACAACAACGGCGTTTGAATCCGCGGGGGATAAATGGATAACGCTTCCGCTCTTTTGTTGGAACAGCGCGGCGAGCGGACGCACGGCAGCGTCGGAGGGTTTTTCGGTATTTGCGCACCCGGATCCGCCAGCTTCTTCGGCGGAACCCTCGGGTCGCGTCTCTTGTGTCGAGTCTTTCGTTTCCGTTTTCGCATCACCACCCGGAACAACAACAACACCCACCACCCTCAGCGCGTTGCTCGCGAGGCCGCGGTAGGAAAGCGTGCTGGTTGCTTGATCGTGCACTCGCGACTCGGCGTCCACACCCGCGGCGATCGCCTTGGCGCGCGTTTTCGGTCTCGCCAAGAGCCACTGTTCGGTGACGACTTTTTGTACGTCGTCCTCGCATACGCCCCTTTGTTTCGCCTCGCCCACAAGCGCCGCGGTGACCAAAAAGTCCAAAGTAGCCTGCCTCGTCGTTCTTGGGACTTTCGTAGATGCGTTTTTACCGACCAAACCGCCATACGCGGTTTCGTGCGAAGTCGGAAGTATGGGTCTTTCATCTTTCGGTAGCCGCGAAAGCAAAGCGTTGGCGAAGAGTCGGCGCTGCGCCGCGGTGAGCTTTTCGGACGTTTGCGTGTCCCTTTTTAACTCGTCACTTCCCGGTTCCATCACCAAGTCGAGCAACGACTTGCCCATCACCGCTGCTTGCCCAGGGTCATTGCGGGTGGTGGGCTCGTGCCGCCCCGCCGGCCCCGCGCCTTTTGGAAGGTCCACTTCGCGTTCGCGCCGGAACGAGTTTTTCATAATTTTTTGAACCGCCGGGTTTGTGCACGCGTTGTTTTTCGTAAACGCGCGTTCGCCCCGGCGCCACTGCGTTTCGGTTTGCGCTTGTTTCGCTAGCGAGGCGATTTTTTCCATCTCAAGAGGTGATACGTACTCGAACGGCCGCGGCGTCGGCGCCGCGTGTTTTGACACCGGAACCACCCTCTCCTCCAGCGGTTTGTACTTTGTTCTTTTCATAACCTCATTACCGAAAGGGTCAATCCCCAACGCCCTTCCGAGCTTCACGTGCCCGTCCCGGTCCGGATTAAGTCTCGCCGCCGCTCTCGACGCCGCGCCGAACGCGACCCTCATGTCCCTCCCGGTGTGCTTGGTGAGCCACTTAGTCAGGCGGGGGGGCAAACCCAGAGCGTTGACGTCGAGCACCTTCCCGGTGATTTCGCCGATGACGACCGCGCCCTCCGCATCCTCATCATCCGTCTCATCCTCCTCCTCCTCGAACAACGGGCCCGCCAACGCGAGCTCGGCGTCTAGCAAGTCCTCATCGAAATCGTCGTCCCCACGCTCAGCGAGCCTTCGTGCCGCCGCGAGAATCGCGTTCTTGCCGGTCAGGGGAGGCATGGAAACCAACTGGGGGACCGCGCGCCGCCCGCGCGCCCGGCTCTCCAGAGGATTCCCGAAACGTCGGCAAAACCGAAACAACGAAATCTTTTCCATTCGAAAGTTACATTGGCATCACTCCTCGAATTCGTCACATCTCGTCGCGCGTCTCACTACATCGCCGCGTCTCACTATGTCCTCCACGGTGCTTTCCGCGCGTACCACCGCGCTCGGCGCTCGCGCGGTCGTGCCACGACATAAAGGACACTCATCGCGCGCGCGCGCCTCGCGTGTCATCACCAACTTCGCCCCCGCGAATGGGGATTTCGGATTTTCGCTGCCCGAAGGCGCCGCGGCAGGCGCGGCTGTTCTCGGCGCGCGGGTGTTTTTCATCGGCCTTGCGAAAGCGGGTATCGGGCGACGGGTTGATACGTACATGGAGAAGTGTGCTGAGTATGGCATCTCGACGGATGACCTTTTCTACACTGAAGATGAGCCTGGGGATGCGTGGTACCTCGTTGGTGACTGGGCCCCTGCGAAAGCTGGTGCATCTAGACATAGCGATACCACGTTGGTCGGTATTCTCACCACGCGCGCGCGAACCGGTGAGCTCATCACGGAGTGTCGCGAAAAGGGAATCGACGTCGCCGACATTCTCACCACGGACTACGCCCCGTCCTTCATCACGAACGAAAAAAACAGGTTCAACGCAATCAACACTCGGCTGAGGCAGGCGAAGGCGTAAGCGAGCAGCAGAGATAGCACCGGTAAATAAATTCACATCACTTTCCCGAAACCGAAAACCACACTTCATTACGTCACACGCTTGTCGATGGGGTCCGACCCTCCGGACCCCGGTGTTTCGGTGGCTGATGCACCGAAAACCTCATCAATGTCCCTGCCGCAGCTCGCGGTGGCGGGCGGCGTGAGCGGCCTCGTGGCGCGGTTCGCAACGCACCCGTTCGACACCCTGAAAACGCAGATGCAGGTGCAAGGCGCGGTGGGTTTTTCTCCAGGGCGCGGCGGTTTTGCGACGACGAGTGGAAAGCAAATGGTTGGAGTCGGACCCCCTCACGTTCCGTACAAGAACGTTTTGGACGGCGCGCGGAAGGTTTTAGCCCGAGACGGCCTCGCCGGGTTCTACCGCGGCTTCGGCGCCGTGGTGGTGGGCATCCCTTTCGCCTCAGGGGCGTACTTCGCGGGGTACGAAACCGCGAAGGCGATTACGAGTGCGATGCAAAAACGAGTTGCACAAGATGCGAACGGCGGTTTCGAGGGACACGGAAACGACGCAGACGCGGACGCGAGGGATGGACACAAAAGCAAAAGCAACAGCGCCGTAAAAAACCTCCTCACCAGCCCCACGTTCGGGTACCTTTTTTCCGGGGTAATAGCGCAGTCCTTGGCGGGAATCGTGTACACCCCGATCGACGTGGTGAAGGAGCGCGCGCAGGCGGGCGCGATTTTACAAAACTCGGGTCTAGCGGCGGCCGGTGGGCGGTACCGAAACTTTCACAGCGCGTATTGGCAGATCGTTAAAAAAGAAGGCCTAACCAAAGGTTTGTTCCGAGGGTACTGGGCGTCAAATTTCACGTGGTGGCCGTTTAGTGTGGTGTACTTCGTTACGTACGAGCACTTACGGGATCGCGTTGCGCGGTACTACGCGCAACCACTTGGTTTCGGTGAAAAAAGGAGACTGGAAAGCGGTACGGGAATCGGCGACGAAACGGCATCTGACCAAACAGCGACAAAAGAAACGTTACCTCCCTGGGTAAGCGGCGCGTGCGGGTTTTTCGCCGCCGCGGTAGCCACGGCGGCGACGCACCCGCTGGACTTGGCGAAAACCAGACTGCAGACGCTCCGGGTGGGCAGCGTTGCCGTGGTGACTGGAGTGGCCGGTGATGTGGTTAGTGGAGTGGTTAGTGGCGGTACTGCCGTTGCCAATACCGTGCGCGGTTCGAATCCTGGCAAGGGGATCGCGAGTCACTGGTCGTTACCCTCGAACGCGAGCGTTTTTTCAATCGCGCGCGGCGTGTGGAAACGCGAGGGCGCCAGGGCGCTGTTTTCGGGAGTCGGCGCGCGCGTCGCGGCGGTGGCGCCGGGAAGCGCGATTTCTTTCTTCGTGTACGAGAGCATTAAGGAGGTTTTTAGTGAGGGTACGGAAGGTAAAGCAGGTAGCGGTACGGTTTAGTAGCAGTAGGGCTTAGTGTGGGTACGTAAGTTGTAGCGAGGGTCATCCAGAAAAATTTAGATGACAAAAAGTAACGTAATATCACTCCTCCGGCACCTCCCCTAAATCGAACCCCTCCACGTCTTCCCACATCCCAAGCCCGCCCGCCATGTGTTTCACGTTGTCGCTGCCCCAGCCCCGGGCCAGCAGCTCGTGCGCCGCGATCAGGGAAGCGGTCTTGGGATAAATAAAAGAAAGTGTCAGTCATGTATTGGGCGATGTATGGACAAACAGTCACCAGCTTCGGTAAAACAGTGTGTCAGGATTTGGGAAACGCCCAAGGCCGTACCTGCGCGCCGTCCGCGTAGTTCAATTCGGCGCGGCCGATGACACCGCCCGTGCCGCAGTACAGGATGACTTTCGAACCCCACTCCACGGCTTCTTGCATTTCATCCAGAAAAAGCTCGTTGCACTCCACCGCGGCGTATTTATCAAGCGCCCGCTCCGGGAACAGCGCCAGCGTCGCGGCTTGTTTCGCGGCTTTTAAAAACGTATCCACCTCCATTGGGGCGTACAGCTGTGCGTTCTTCGCGCCCCAGCAGTGCCCGGCGCAGTAATCGGGGTACGGCCGGACGTCTATGAGCGTCCAGTCGGAGTTTTCGGCGAGCCGCTTTGCCTTTGCGGGTAGTAACTGCTCAACCTCACCGGACACCAATGTCGCCTGCATCAACCGCCACACCGTAGGGTCGGTATAGGAAGCTAATTTAGACGCACCTTCGGGCACCACGAACGGGCCGGCGGCGTAGAACTCGGGGGGGGCGTCGTCGGGGAAATCGGATTCGATGCCGGCGCGGGGTTTGAGGAACCGGCGCGATCGATGATGCGATGGCGAACTCCGGTTCGTTAACATCGCGCAATTTCGTTTGGAGCGCAAATTGGGCCGCCCCACCGAACTCGGGCGCGCATGAAAGGCACCGCGCGTGGCGAGCATCACGACCGGTTCACACGAAGACGGTGCGTATATCACAGCGACGCGTTCTGTCGCGTCGGCCCGGAAGAAAAGTCCGTGGGGGCGCGCGCGGACCGAACTGACCCGAAGGTGTCGTGATTGAATCTGGCGTGCCCACCGGAGATTACGATGGATTTTGCTTTTCTCGTCCCGATCTACTTTTTCTCATTTCGCGTTTCTGCGCCGATGGCAGTCGCGTGGGCGCTCCCGACGAGGCGGTACCATGCGACGTCGTGCGGCGAGCTCGGCGTGGTGCGTCGCCGAGCTGGCGTCGCACGGAACGGGCGTCGAGGGTTGCTTGCGCGTGGCGAGGGCGCTGCAGGGGTGGGAGGGGTCACGCGCGTCGCGGTCGGTGTCGACGTCGTCTGCAGTTTGGGATTCAAAGCCGCGTTCGTTCGATTGGGACGACGACGCCAAGGTTTTGTCGCTTCGCGCCGGTGTCCGGGAGGCGCTTGTTAAGTCAAGGGCCAGTACAGGAATTGAGTTTCGATTGAACCCGGGGCCGCACGCGGAGAGTACTGTTGTGACACTTTTAGGGTGGTGGCGACAACCATTGGACCCGCCGCCGTGGGAGACGAGGAAAACGAATGAAGTGAATGGCGTGCATGGATTGAATGGCAATCTTAATTCATCATTACCCGCGTACGACCCACAGGTGCTGACCGCGTATTTCGCGAAACGGCCGTGGCTTTTGGTGTCAAGATTCACGGAAATCATGGCAAGAGCGCTGGACATCGGCATACGGGTATCGTTGAAACGAGGAACCGTAGAGGAACGCGCGCGGCGGTTGAAAAATCACTTTGCGCGACTCGGTCCGGCTTTTATAAAGTTAGGCCAGGTTCTCTCCACGCGTTCTGATTTTCTGCCGGAGGCTTATAGAACTGAACTAAGCGAGCTCCAGGAAAACATCGAGCCCGCGAGTAAGACACACGCGCTCGAGCTGTTACTCAAGGAGCTGAAGTTAGACTCCATGGATCAGATTGACAGTTTGTTTAAAGACGGTTTCCCAGCGTTGCCGGTCGCCGCCGCTTCGTTGGCGCAGGTGTATAAAGTGCAGCTGAACTCTGAAACTTTTTCGAAAGGTTTTACACACGACACGACTTTATTCGGCGACGATATACCTTCCAATGCTCCTGTTACCATAGCCTTGAAGATCCAGCGACCTGGGTTAGCCGCGAACATAGCCTTAGACGCGGTGATTCTGCGCGGCATTGCGATATTCTTGCGCAACGTGATTAAACTAAGATCAGACGTGGTCGGCATCGTGGACGAACTCGTGGGTCGAATTTTCGGCGAGCTGAGGTACGTGTTGCACATCCCAAATCCAGGCACATTGTTTTACCGAAGCTGGTGACTGTTGTCCATACATCGCGATATACAAGACTGACACTTTCTTTGTTTGGTATCAGTTACGGCGACGAGCTCGTTTCCGTTGAAAAGTTCCGGGCGATTTATTCGCTCGGCGGAACCTCCGGGCCGGAACTCGCAGGGAAGGTAAGGGCCTTCGCCATTCACCACATTCCGCCGACTGATTGCCCATACTCGTACCTGAAGGGACTAATACCTCTGCTCATACAAGACATTCCGCCGACTGATTGCCCATACAAGACTGACATTTATTCTTTTACAATCAGGTAAGAGCCCCCCGGGTCATTCCCGAGCTCTCCACCGATTCCGTTTTGGCGATGGAGTGGATCGACGGGGCGCGGTTAACGGACGCGGCGGGGATCGAGGCGATATTTTCTGGGATAAACGGGGGTAACAAAGAAAAAGACGACGGTTACTTCGGGGAGAGAAAAGAAAACGAAAAGGACCGAAACAAAACAAAAGACGGATACGCGACCAAGCAACAATCCCGTTACTCGAAACAGCTCCTGGAACGCGGCGTGCGGTGTAGCCTGCACCAGCTCCTGGAAACCGGGTTCATGCACGCGGATCCGCACCCCGGTAACCTAATCGTGGACGCGAAAACTGGGGCGCTGACGTACTTGGATTTCGGGATGACCGTGTCGGTGACGAAACAGCGCCGAAAAGCCATGATTCGAGGGTTGGTCGGGTTCGTCAACAAAGATGCGGTTTCCCTGGTTCGCGATTTGGTTGATTTGGAGTTTCTGCCACGCGACGTGGACGTGCGCGCCGCGACGAGGGCGTTGACCAAGGTGTTCCAAGGTGTGGGTAGTAAAGCCGCTGAGGGAGTACCGGCTACCACCATCCGGGGCACGAACGATTTCCTGGGCGTCGTGTCGCAACTCGGCACAGCGCTGTTCGATCACAACTTCCGGTTGCCTCCATATTTCTCCCGGATCCTAAGAGCCCTGGCGAGTCTTGAAGGCGTCGCGACCGGGGTTGATGTTAACTTTCGAGTCATAGGTACGTATAGTATTTCCCAAATCCCAACACTGTCTGCCCATACAAGACTGACACTTTCGGTTATTTATCGTAAGACGCCGTGTACCCCTACGTCTTGCGGAGTTTACTGCAAGACCCGGATCCCGAAACGCGGAACGTGCTGCGGCGGCTGATTTTGACGGAAAACGGGCATGACGTGCGGTGGGGACGCGTTTTGCGAATCGCGAGTGCGATGGCGGAGGCGGTGGGGGAGCAGACAGGCGGCGACGAAGGGTCAAAGGATACGCGCGAAACAAGTAACGGGTGTGGGTTGGATTTCGAAAAAATCGCGTCCGAGGTAGCGGCCACTTCGCGCGGCGTCGCGGAGGGCGCCGCGGAAGTCGCCCGGTTGGAATGGGCGCGACGTGCGGGACGTAAAGAGGACGACACCGAGGGCACGACCGGCGATTCATTCACATCGCACGACGATTCGAATTCCGACTCGCCCACTCTCGCCGCCGCCGCCGCGGTGCGGGATGCGATGGCGTACGTCTACTCCCCCGCGGGAACCAACCTACGGCTCGCGCTGGTCAAAGACGCGCTCGGCGCGAGCGACGAGTTGTTACGCGGGATGGAGCGACGGGAGGGGCGGGTGGAACGCGAGCGAGAAGACAAACCCAGTGGAGAGGACGGTTCGTCTTCCAGCACTACTACCAGCGAATCGCGAGGGATCGATTTCGACAAAGTTTGCGCCGTCGCGAACACGGGTCGTTCCGTTTATTTATCCGCCCCGAAAATCTGGGCGCCCGTTCTCGCGGAGTTCGCCTCGAAACCGGAAACTTTGGAGATTTGCGAACAACTTCTTTGTGGATTATCCAACCGCGCCACGAAAAAGAACGCGCGGTTGGTGTTGAAAGCCGTGCTTACAGGTGTTGGAGAGTCGATTTAGGGGTAGCAACATAGTACCGGTAATACCTATTAGCAATGGAGTACCCAGTCTACTGCACCGAAGGAGGTGGTTTTTCGTTTTCGCGACCCTGCAAAGTTTGTTTGTCAGCAGTCGTGTTGGTACAGCTGGTGTCTAAAGTCTAATAAGACTACTTTTGTCTTCCGAGTCATTCTTGACAACCAGACATTCGTGGTCCCGAAACAGTACAAACCTTGGTTTCCCGTGAACCCGAACCGTCGCGCCCTCGAGTTTAAGGGGACCAGCCTCGGTTTCTTGTGTCGTCGCGTGCGTCGTTTCGGTTTCGGTGGTTTTTCACCCGCGTGCGTGTCGTAACCGGAAGCGCCACACGACGTGGCACGTGAGCGACATGCCGCCTTCCAACGACAAAGCCGGTGGTTTGGCGTGCGTCGCCTTTGCGCTGTTCGGGTTTCTGCTTCTCGTCGCCACGTTCCCCGCTTTCGCGGCGGAGACGTCGCGCGTGGAAACCCCATCTGCGCCACCGCCGGCTTTGTCTGCTGTTTCCCATAGTCGACGCGCGTTGCGGCAGATTCCACTCGAGCGCGACCTCCTGCCAGGCTTCACCGAGCTCGCTCCGGGTACCTCCGGGGCGGGGCCCGATTACTGGTTACCCAACGCCTTCGTCAACGAAGTACCGACCTCTCTTGCGACACAAGGAACCTTACACCACGCCAACTACGTGGATTTTGCGCAACGGGAGGTCAACGCCGCACAAAGCGCGCTTTTCGAGCTCGTGGGAGCGTTGAGGCGTTTCTCCGTCCTCGGGGGCGGTGCCTCTTTTGGATCAAAATGGCACGTGGGAACCTCGGCGCCACAGACCAAAGGCGGCGGCCTTCGACGTGCGTTGAGGCAGATTCCATTCGAGCCTGACCTCGGACCAATCGAGCTCGTTCCGGTCCCGGGTACCTTGTACACGAACCCTTTCTTCGCGCAAGTGCCGGTATTTCCCCTGTTCAACCAACAAGGCACGACCTACGCATCAACCGCGATTGAAACGGCGAAACGGGAGTTCAACGCCGCGCCCAGCGCGTTTTTCGACCTCTTTGGGTCGTTGATGCGAAGATCCGTCAACGCAGGCGTCGACAGTGGGTCGTCAAACTGGCTCGTGCCCCCCACGCTTTGGCCGTCGTCGGGAAAGTGAAACGAAAACCGGTTTAATAGAAATTAGCGATACTTCACACGCAAGACCCCTAGACTACGGGTCACTTCTTCCCGCATGCGGCCCCGCATGTCTCGCCCTACCTCTCCGCCCCGCGAGTCTTTCTCCCGCGCGTTCCAGCGCAAGCACGCCGGGTGCTGGCCCGTGGGTCACCTCGCGGGCTGGAAAGGGCCTAGTGGGTTTTCAAGCAGGACGACCGCGGAACAGGTTGTGCTGGGCGACAAAATCGAGGGCGAGGGCGTTTCCGGCAAAGTCGCGGTGGTGACGGGCGGCAACGCGGGTGTTGGATACGAAACCGCGTTGGCGCTGGCGCTTGGCGGTGCTGCAGCGGTGGTGCTGGCGTGCCGAGACCCAGTCTCCGGGAAAAAAGCCGTGGGACGAATCTACGCCGAACTCGCCGCACGGGCACGGGTGCGAGGACTCGACACGAAAGGAGAAGTTGAGTCGCGTGACCTCGCAAAAACCGAAACCGGTTCGGCTCCAGACGAAAACGAAACCGCAAATTCTTTCGTCGAGACGAAACCGAAACCCGAGCCGCTCGTGTGCTGTTTACCCATAGACCTCGAGTCCTTCGTTTCGGTTGGCGAATTTGTGGTAGCTCTAAACGCCACGTTGAGTGAGTTCCTAGAGTCCACCAGAGTCGACCTGCTGATTCACAACGCCGGGATCATGCCGGCGCCGTGCAAAACGACGATGGACGGACACGAACGAACGGCGCAGGTTAATTTCTTAGCCCCGTTTTTGCTCACCCGGCTGTTGCTGCCGAACCTGCAACAATCACCGGACGGACCTGATGCGCTAAACAGGTCAAAACAACGTCACACCACGACGACGCGCGTGGTGTTCGTGTCTTCCGCGGTGCACCGGTTCTCGTACCCGGGAGGGGTAAGGTTTGAGGAGCGCGACTTTTCGGAGACTAACCGCTCTGCCAAAACCAAAACCAAAACCAAAAAAAACCACGACCCCGTGAAGGCGTACGGCGAGAGTAAGTTGTGTTTGGTTTTGCTGGCCAGGATGTTGGCGGTTGTTTTTTCCACCTCCTCATCGGCTGAGACTAATTGCGCACAGACGAGCAAGAACGCGGTGCACTTCCACTCGCTGCACCCCGGCGCGGTTCGCACCAAGGGAAGCGAGCGCGCGCGTTTGCAGAGCGGCGGGTGGCTGGGCGCCGTCGTGCACTTTCTGGGGAAGCCGTTTCTGAAGGTACGGCCTTTCCAGTTACCCAAATCAATCCCGCCTCCACGTTTGCGGATTGGCCGTACGCACACTGTTTTATCTCTAACGCTGGTGACTGTTCAGATCGATTACCCCGCCCTGTTGTCCATACATCGTCCAATACACGCCCAATACACCCCCAACAAATGGACTGACGGTTTCTTTTACCGGTATCAGTCGGCGCAGGCGGGCGCGGCGACGACGGTGCGGTGCTGCCAGATGTCGGACTACGAATCTTTCCAAAAGAACGGAGGGTACCACGTGAACTGCGAGTTACGGAAACCTTCGGCGCACGCGTTGGACGTTGCTCTTGGGCGGAAAACCGTTAGGCACGCGATTCAAGAAACGAACCCCTACGTCGTCGGCCACGATTGCTTCTCGGCGCAACTGCGAAGCGGGAAGTACGGATTTTGAGCGTGGCAAATTTTTGAGAGTCAAGTTTATCTCGGTTGTTATCTCTTCTTGTTTATACACACTTGTACTATCTGTGGATACTCCTCCACTCCGTCCACTACAAGGGTTTAGGGTCAAAGACTCGGAACCGTCTCCGGTGCCGCGGCCATGTACACGTCCAGGTCTTTGTCCAGGTCCTCCGGCTTGGGCGGGTCGGGCCTGACTCTTTTGACTTTTTTTACCTTTTTTCTTTTTGGTTTCGGCAACTGAGGAGTTTGGTCCTTCTTAGGAGGAGTAGTACCTTGCGTCTCCTTCTTAGTAGTACGGGGAAGACCTTTCTTTATCTTTTCACCGACCGCCTCCTTCTTTTTGTTGGTCGGCTTTTTAGCGATGCCAGCGCTGACCGGTTTCAAAGAAAGCGCCGTTTGCTTCGCCTTTTTCGTTTGCGCTTTGTTGGCGTTTTTTTTGGTCCCATCGGCGACGAAATCCAATCCGACCGTCCCTCCGGTAGCCGCCGTCCCTCCGTGTCGACCCACCGCTTTGTTCTTTTTCGGCTTCGGTGTCAAACGGCCCTGTGGCGAGGTTTGGGTAACCGTACCCTTGTTTTTGCCCTTCCCGGCCACGGGCGCGGGCTTGGCCGCCTGGAGATTGGAAAGGGGGAGGCGAGGGGTCAGAATTTGCGATGTTGGAGTGTGACCGGTCGCCGTCGAAGCGTCGTGGTTCGGCGATTGTGACGTGACCTCGGTGACCTTGGGAGAGACATGTTTACTGTACTGCTTAACCCTAAACCCAAATTACTTACCATGAACTGCGTCACACTCATCCCGGTTCGTTTTGACGTCGTCGCCACAAATCCCTCCGCGGTGCCGCGTTGCGCACGCGCGTCCCTTCGTTGGCCTTTTCCGGTCTTCGCCGCGAGCTGCGTAAATCGCTCGTTCAACGTGGCAGGAGGGGCGTTCGTCAGCCGCTTCGGGGCTTTCGCGGGTTTCGTCTTCACCACGGTTACCACGCGCAGGCCAGCACCCGGCGACGCGCGTGCTTTTCCGAACTTGCGAGCCATCGCGGGTACCACCGCGGGTCACACACCGAGGCGCGTGTCGCGAAGTGCGTGTCCCGCAAATGGCAGTTCCAAGACGCTGAAATCCACGAACAAAATGGAGATTGAAATCGATGCCAGAATGTGATCTCGTCCACGTGTGGCCTTTTCCTGGCCTGACAGCTCGGCAGGCTCGGCACAACTCTCGGCGACGATGGGGTCGCAGGCGGCGTGGGTCGCGTTCGCGGCGCCGGTCGTGGCTCAAGGGCGGGGCGGCGCGTGGCGCACATCGCGGATCGCGGGTAGTGCGGGTTCCGGGGATGGCGAGCGGCGCGTGTCCTGCGCCGCGGCGTCGAGTCGCGGCGCACCAGGCCGGAACTGTAATCCTTGCCAGAATAAGGCCACGTCGGCGCTGGGTCGGCGTCCTGGAGAGCCGTGCAACGCGAACGCTCGCGGTTCCCCTTGGCGTTCGTCAAACAAAGCAAAATCCTCGGATCACGACGACGGGCCGTCCTGGGACGTGAACTTGGACGACGATGACTCTGTCGTGCCTCCTGACAGCGACACCCGCGTCTCCGGTTCCGCGTCAAACGCGGCTTCCAGCAGCAGCAGCCGCGTGGTGGAGTTCGTCGCGGCGTGGGACGCGTTGAGTCCGCGGCTCGCCGCGTCTGCTGCGTCAGGGTCCGGGTTCGTCAACCCAGGAGGCAACTCACAAAGCGTGAGAGATGCCCGGGGTAACCGGGAGATGCTTCTGGGGGCGCTGAAGCTGGCGATTCCGAGGCTGCAGGCGATGCCATTGACGAGCGAAACCACGAAATCACCAGGTAAGCTTCTGGCCGGATCCGACACCGGCGACCTCGCGAAACCGCGGCAGCCTCACGAACGCGCCGTGGCGGTGACCTTGGCCTTGGCGGATTGCGGGATGGACGCAGAGTGCATGAGCGCTGGTTTGTTGCGTGACGCGCTGATCGCGGGAACGGTGACGCTGAGCGAAATCGAGACGAGCTTGGGGTCGAGCGTGATGCGGCTCACCCACGACTGCGCGCGGCTTCAGAAGCTCCCGGGACGGATAAAGGGAAGCTACGACGACGCAACCGCGGATAAGCTAAGGACGTTTACACTGCAGTTTCACGACGCGAGGGCGATTGTGGTTGAGCTGGCGTACCGCGCGGACGCGCTGCGAAACCCGCGCGACGCGACGTCCAAGGTCCAAAGAACGGCGCTGGCGCTGGAAACCATGCAGCTGTACGCCCCCATTGCGCACGCCCTCGACGCCGGGTCGCTGTGCGCGTCTCTAGAGGACCTGGCGCTACGCGAGTTGTTCCCGTCATCGTACCGATCCTTGGAGCGGTGGCTACGGAACGAAGGCCCGGTGGATGACGCGCTGCTGGAGCGCGCGCGGGTTGCGATTCACGAAAGCCTTTGCGAAGACCGCCATCTCATGACCATCGTGGGCGGGCCAAACGGTATCTCCGTCAAGGCGCGACGAAAAAGCCTGTTCAGCACGATGCGGAAAGTGCTTAGGGACGGCCGCCCGCGTGAGGACGTCCACGACTTGCTTGGGATGCGCGTGATCGTCACTCCGCAACCGGGGTCGCCCGCGTACGACCCGGTCGTCGATGACGATTTGGAAAATTCTGACGATTTGAAAAGCGTTTCCGAGGCTAGTGATTCCTCCGCCTCCTCCGCCTCCAACGCCTCCGACGCCTCATCCTCCGCGGCGGCTGAAAAAAGCGCGCGCGCCGCTTGTTACCGCATCCGCGAAATCACGCACACGTTGTTCGACACCGTGCCTGGCCGGCAAAAGGACTACCTGGCGCGCCCGAAACGCAACGGCTACCGGAGCCTGCACAGCACGTTGAAGCTACCGTCTACGTGGGAGGACGGAACGCGGCTTGACACCGCGTCGCGTTGTGACGGAAACGACTCGGACGACGCGTCCCTCGGTGTCGGTGCCGGTGCCGGTGCCAAACAATCAAACCCAGTTGAAAGAAGAGTGGAGCTACAAGTGCGCACGTGTAGCATGCACCGCGCCGCTGAAGCGGGCGCTGCGGGGCACGCGGGGTACAAAGGGGGATTCAAAACAGACCCGGGCGCGGCGGACGCGCTCGCGACGCTCGTGAACACCGCCAACGCCGCGGCTGAGCAGAGGTTCGGGATGTACTCCGAAACCGGCCTAGCGGGCGCGGGCGGCGTGCCGAGTGCCGATTCGGGTGAAACCGCCGATTCCTCGCTGTTCGCCATGTTCGACCTGAACGGGGACGGGGTCGTGACGCGTGACGAGCTCCGGACCGTGATCGGATCGGTATGGAGTACGGACGGACACGAGGAAGGTTAGTATTTCCCAATCACCACGTTCCGCCTCCCTGATTGCCCATACAAGACTGACATTTCTCTTTTCCAATCAGGCGTCGCCGCCACGTCGGATGACTTGCTCACGATGCTGGACCTGGACGAAAGCGGCACGATCAGCGCCGAGGAGTTCAAGCGGTTCGTGGGGAGTTTGAAAGCGTTCGGGAGCTTGCCTGGGGCGGACGCCGCGACCGCGGCCGCGATCGAGGGGTCGTTTACCCGAGAATTGGAGGACGACACCGAAGCCGCTACGGACGAAACGTTCGTTCGCGTCGACGCCATCTCCCCTGACACCGAAAGTGTCTCGGAAACTTCCGGTTTGACCACCGAAAACGCGTTGGCTGCGTTGGCCTTGAGCAATCTGGCGCGTCCCCCTCTCCCCCCAACTCCAGCTCCCCCGAAAACGCGCACCCTGGAAGACGCCGTGCGGGACGCGGGCAAAGCGCTGCGTGACAAAACCGCGGGGGACGTGGAGTGGCAGCTTGTTTGGGATTTGCAGGTACGACCTTTCCTTTTCCCTTTCATCAAAAGCGCCCGCGTTTCGCGGGTTGTCCGCGCGTAATTACGTAGTTACTACGCACCGCACAAACGCGCTGTTGTACCTCCAACCCCGGTCACTGTTCAGACCGATTACCCCTCCCTGTTGACCAGGCCGTCGTCCAATACACATGCCGATTACCCTCCCTGTTGTCCACACATCGCCCAATACACGTCCAACACACGCCCAATACATGGCACTTGGTGCCACTCGCGACTGACCCTTTTCTTTGGAAACACCCTCAGCGGTGCGGGAAGCACGAAACCGCGCGCGAGTTGTTTTACCAGCGCACCAGCAAAACCCCGAATGTTACGTCTCTGTGGGAACAGTGGGCGCGGTTCGAGTTGCTTCAGGGGGATTACGAACGCGCCCGGGGTTTGTACCGCGCCGCACTGCTGCACGCGGTACGTGTTTCCCAATCACCACATTCCGAAGACTGAATGCCCATACGAGACTGACACTTTATTTTTTATCCCCAGGAGGGCAGACCGCGCGCTCGGGCGGAATCGCTGCGAAAGGTACGTCGCGTAGGGAGGCTTTCCCAAATCCAGGCCTCCCGGTTTTACCTCTAACGCGCCTGTGACTGTGGAGGACCGATTACGGGCGACTGTTCGGACCTTTCGCTGGTGACTGTTCAGACCGATCACGGTGACTGTTGTCCACACATCGTCCAACATGCGTCCAACACGCGACCAACACACATACCGATTACCCCTCCCTGTTGTTCCACACATCGTCCAATACACGTCCAACACGCGTCCAACACGCGTCTAACACACTTCCAACACGCGGCGTTAACCCAAATTCGTCCACAAAACTCCAGTGGGCCGTCATGGAACACGGCGCCGGCGACGCGACCGCGGCGGGTGTTTTGTTCGAAAGGTCGCTGCGAGTGCTTGGCGAGGCCGAGATCGCGGTGGCGGCGATCGGGGAGGATGACGAGCTGCTTACCATGACCATGGATGAGAAGTTCGTTACTTCCGTGGATGACTCGTATGGGCAAGCAGTCGGCGGCAAAAACAACCCCCCCCCCGGAATCGAAACCGAGGTCCGCGTCGAGTCCGCCGGGTCGCTTCGCATGGCGCAAGCCGCGGTTTTGTCATCCTGGTCGCAGGTTCTAAGCCGAGCCGGGGACTGCGCGACTGCCCGGGGGTATTTAGTTAAAGCGAAAGGGCTGGATGGAAATAATGTCTACGTGCTGCACTCGCTGGCGAGGTGCGTGTTGGGCCTGGGAACCCAAATCCCGCTTCCCTGTTTCATCTCTCAGCTGGTGACTGTTTGCCCATACATCGCGATATACAAGACTGACACTTTCTTTGACCTATTCCAAGGCTGGACGAGCTCGCGGGGGACTACGCCGGGGCGGTCGCGATGTACGGACACATTTTGCAAAAAGTCGACGCAAGCGACGCGCACGCCAGTTTGAGCTTAGCGAAGGTGTTGCACGAAAAGCTTGGCGACTTTTCACGAGCGCGGGACGTGTTCGCAACCGCCGCCAACGCGAACCCTACGAACTACAAAATCCTGCAAGCCTGGGCGGTGATGGAGGCGCGAGGCGAGGATACGAAGGAGGACCCGACGAAAAGTCCCACCGAAAAAACCTTCAAACAGAAACGGGCTTTAAAAAAACAAGAAAGCTCCGCCGAATCGCTCGACGCCAAGCTGCGAAGCCTCGCGGTCGCGCGGCCTTTGTTCCAGCGCGCGAGTCTCGTGGCTCCGTGGTCCGCGCACGTCTGGTGCGCCTGGGCGAACGCGGAGTGGCGAGCGACGCGAAGTACGTATTGCATTTCCCAAATCCAGACACTGTTTGCCGATTGTCCGCCCTTAATTGCTGTGCACTACACACATCACAATCACGACTGTTTGCCCATACATGACACTTGTACACTCAAGACTGACCCTTTTCTTTTACACTCAAAGACCCGGAAACCGCGCGCGAGTTGTACTCGAAAGGTTTGGCGGTTGACCCCACGAACGTTTTTTGTTTGCGATCGCTTGGCGAAGTGGAGCGGGTGGATGGACGTCAAACGCAGGCCAGGGATTACTTAGAACGCGCGCTTGATTTGGAGCCGGGTAACAAGTTCGTGCTGAAGGTACGTGTTGGGCTCATCTTTTCCGAATCAATAGACGACGGACGTGTTCCCATACTCGTCCCGCGAAGGGCGCATTACCGGATGCCGATTGGGGAGCCCGTAGCTACGTAACACACGCGGTCTTACAAGACTGACACTTTGTTTTACCCATCGGCCAGGAACTCGGCAAGCTGGAAAACGAGCTCGGGAACAAAGCGCGCGCGGCGCAGTACTTCAACGTGGCTAAGAGTTTGGGGAAGGAAAGTGTGGCGGATTTACGTACACAAAAAGACGGCGGCGGCGGCGTTCGAAACCGCGGCGGGTCGCGAGGCGTGTGGGCGCCATCCGAAGCCGCGGCGGCGGCAAGGGGGGTCGCCGCCGCGAACGCCGCGAAGGGCGCGAGCTACCGCAGAACCGACTTGGAGGGCGGCGAAGCCGGCGGCGGCAAACACGGGTTCCGCTCGGTGCTAGCCGCGTCCCGGGGGGAAGCCGCTGCGGTGCGACGCGACCGCGGCGAACGCGGGGTCGCCGGTGTTGACGGTGCGATCGTGCCGCGGCGACGCGTGAAGTCCACCTGGCGCAGACGCGAAAAGGACGGCGGCGATACCGAGCCTTTGAATTTGGATAAGAGCTCCGTCGGCATCGGCAAGGAGAAGAAAAAGAAGAGCTTCGACATCGGGTCGAGCTTAGACGCAATCGGGTCGAGCTTGGACGGCGTCGGGTCGAGTCTTGACGATACCGCGGTTGGAAACGCGGCGCTCGGGGAGCGGAGTTTTTCGAAAAAGGACAAACCAACGGGTGGGTACCCAAAACTCATGACTAAAAACTCGGTGGACGCCGGGTTTGAGACGGGGGCGCGACGCGAAAACGCGAAAGCGCGGGTGCCGTTCGGGAGCGTATCGGATGAGGGCGGCGGCGAGGAAAACGGCGGCTCCAGTCTCGATTTCAGCAGCGGCGACGCAAGCGGCACCGTCGATTCCATGGACGAAGACATGCGGAGGTACACCAGGGACGGACGGAAATACGACTAGTCCTCGGGCACCAATCTGGGAACCGTTCCGAGGCGTACGGATCGGATGAAAATGCTTTTAATACTACTTAATACACGATAGACGTAACACTGAACACTGCTAAGGGTTTAACCTGTACGACACTAACTTGGACGGTACTGATATACACTGACCCTGATACGTACTGACCCTTTTTCACCGGCTTTGCGTGACCGAACTCACTTCGGGAATCAAAACGTCATCCCCCTTGTCGTCGTCCCCCCTGAACGTTAGCAGCTGCGACCCCACGCTCGCGCCCACGATAAGCGTCGCGCCGATCCACCCCGGCACCCCCCACCGGTCCCCCATGAAGTGCCACGCGAACAGCGCGCCCCACAGGGGTTCCGCGGTGTATATCAAAGCGCACGTCGACGCGCTGACGTTGCGCAAGGCGAGGAACTCAATCCAAAGCGTGAATGAAGTGGTGGCTAATCCCATCCACAGCAGCGCGGGCAACGGCAGGGCCTGCGCGGTGGTGCTTATGTTTACCAACGCAGTTGACGTGGCGGTTGCTAAACCTTCCAAGGACATACCCGATGTTGCCAATCCTTGTTCGACATCTTTCACGTGTCCCACCCAGCCGTGGTACCCCAGCTCGCCGAGTTTCCACAACCCGCTTTCAACCGCCACGATTCCGATTTGAAACGCAATGAAAGGCAACTCCTGGTCCTCGAACAGCTGCGCGTATTTGCTCGATTGCAGGGTGTGGTACCCGAAAATAACCGCGCTCATGATACAAAGCGCGTCGCCTTTGACGAACCCGGTTTCGTCGCCGCCGGTGAGGAGGCCGACTCCGATAATCGCGCAGATCGACGCGGGCCACGTGAACCACGGGACTTTCTGGCCGCTCGCGCCCACGAAAAGCGGGACGCTCAACACGGTGAAGGTTGAGGTGAGCGCGCCTTTCGCCGAGGTGGTGCCTTCTAAACCTACGATCTGCAGGAAGTACCCGACCGCGAGAATGGTGCCCAAGTGCGTCGCGCCCCGTAGCATCTCCCCCGCGTTGCCCCCCTTGGCGCCCTTCACGATGAACGGAATCAGCGGCGTCGTGGCCACGGCGAAGCGCAGGAACATCTGCGATTGTGAAGAAAAGGGTCAGTCGCGAGTCTTGAGTATTACGTAATTACGGGCGGACAATCGGCAAACGTAGGTGCCTGGATTTGGGAAAGGCAACACGTACCTGCGTGAAATCATCCACGCCCGCGTCCGCGACTTGTTTGATAACAACCTGGTTCGACCCGAAAAGAAGGGAAGCGACGTTCATAAAAACGACACCCTTGACGAAAGGTGAGATGTTGTCGTACCAGTTGGTGAACTTCAGTGACAGGGGGTTTTTGGTGAGCACCGCGAACGCGGAGTCGGTCACAGACGCTTTTTCGCTGTTGCTTTTTGAGAAACTCTCGCTCTCGTTCTGACGCATCGCGTCGTTGACGTTCAAATCCAGATATGTGAAGTCATCCATTGATACCGCGGGTGGAAACCACTCCGGGGTTTGCTGGAACCCGGGCATGCCCCTGGGCGTGGTCGCGACGGTGAGCGCGGTTCGCGCCAGCGAAGCCGCCAGCGCCGCGTTCTCCACGTCCCGTAACAGGTTTGACAAGTTCACGTCCAAGGTCGTGGTCAAACCGTACCCGTCGTCCGATCTCTCCACCGCGTCTGCTAACCGCGCGCTGCACGCCCTGACCGCCGTTTCCGTGGCGTCAACAGCTTCCGTGAGCTCACCGTGTTCTCCTCCAAACTCAGAAAGCTCCCTATCCGTGCTCCGCGCCATGATGAACCGCCCCACCGACCGCGGCGAGTCCAGCCACTCCCGCCTGTCCGCGGTCCAGCACGCGGCGAGTATCCGGACACTTAGCGATTCGAAAACGCCCGGGTCTAGTCTTTGCTTTGTGCTGCTCATGTACACCCCGATCGCGTTGCTCACGCGGTTCGTGGACACGTCCGTCGCGATGGTTCCGCTCACCACGGACACGTCCGCCTTCGCGAGCGCCGAGCAAAGCGCGCCCAGCAAGTTAGCCTTATCCACGCCCTTCAGCTCAATCAAGGTAAGTCCGGGGGGCGCCCCGTTGTTGGTCACGTTCACCGTGAAGGACCCCCCGCTCGCGTCGCGGAACTCGGACAGGGACGAGGAAGGAGACGACGTTTCGTGATCTTCGTAATCGCCGCGCGTCTCGACGCCGATGGAACGGCCCGCCCACCGTTGTCCGTCACCTAGCGGAAACCGCATCTGCTCCATCTCCGTGAACGCCTCGCCGAACACGTTTCGCGTGTTTCGCTCGGTGACGAGCGCTTCAGTGGTTGTGTCAAAACTATCAAACGCATCGTTCAAGTCCTCGCCCTCGGTGTAGTCCTCGCTCCCGGTCCCCCTCTCCGACGCGCCTCGGTGGCGGTCTCCTAGTACTCGCAGGACGTTGTTGTGTGGGTCCGATTTGCGGACGCCGCGCGCGACGCGCGGCGACGTGGACGTTTGGGACGTGAAAGCTTCCCTGGTGTTTCCGAATCGCACCGCGCCGGGAGGCACAAAACGTCGTCGTTGTCTTCGAGCGCGTAGCCCCTGTCTGAGCTCCGCCCTTGACAACCGAAACCCGTGGCCGGCGCCGTGGGTGATTTGTGTTTTAACCGAACTCCACCCAGGGTTGGTGACTGCGTTCGACGGGGGGGCGGGCTTGTGCGTGGCAACGCCTTGGCCAGCCGACGGCACCGTGGTGTTTGGCCCCGCGCCGCGATTTTGCCGCGTGGGAGGTCGCCGACGTTTCGGCGATCCCGCCAAATCCCGAAGTGGGGCGTCGCCGGTGTCATCCGCGGAGGCCCTGGATGCGATGCGCCTCAACCCAGGCCGCACGAGACCCACACGCCGAACGCAGAGCGACGGCATCGCGTGCGTCTGCATGACAGGCGACGCGCGGAGTGTGGCGCCGCAGCGATTTGGCGCTCTTTTTTGGTGGAACAAAAGTGACAGCAAGCCCAGTGGAGATATTATTTCCAAGAAAAAGATCAATATCTGTACCGGTACAACACGGCCAAACAGTTAATACGAAAGCCCGAGTGCCGAGAGCAGAGAGGGTCTTTCCTCGTGACGAGCTGTTTTCCCGCCTCGTCGTCAGTCGACGTCCTTCGATTTTTCAAAGATGAGCGGATGCTCGATGCTATTAAAACGCCGCCAAACGAACCCGCATTGACCCTACGTCCGCAGTAACCTCCTCATTTCGCGTCGCGATACGTGCTTGTGCCCGACCGCACCCGACACCGCGTTTTGAACTCCAAATGCGTTTTCTTTGGGAAGGTCGTCGAAGGCGACGCCTGCGAGATGGGCGCGGTTTTCTGTCGCGAAGTACTTTTGTGCGACGCCCAACGCGAGCGCGTCCAGCAAACCGGCGCGAGCGGAGTGGTCCCCGGACTGTTTGCCGACTGTGTTGCCCATAGCGTCACTTTCATCGATGTTGATGGATGGCGTGACTGACTGTTTCTCACCCACAATCCGCCTCGCCGCCGCGACTCGGCGCGCCAGCCTCGCCAACACCTCGGCGTCGGCGACGGTGATTTCGCCGCCCGACGAAGACTCCGAGTCTTCGTTACCTCCGTCGTCTCCCCCGCGCGCTACGCCCAAAATCCTGCCCAGCGAATTTCGGTCTTCATGGCGTCGCATCCCCCACTCGTCTGATATTTCCAAACCAGCCGGCGGTCGCGCTCGCGGCGGCGCCAGCTCCACGGCGTCCAGGGCGGCTAACAGATCGTCCACCAAGGCGAGCTTTGTTTTTTCACTCGCGACGCGCGGAGTCGTTGCTTTTTGTTTCCTTCTTTTATCAGGTGTTTCATCTAACCGTAGTGGTTTGTAAGTCATGTTATGCAGTCCGTTCACTGCATCACCTTTCGCAACCTCTTCAATCGCGACGTGCAGTTCATGCACCGCCACGCTCACCGCGTGCGACAGGTTCAGGGAGGATTTTTCGGCGCCCGTGGAAATCAGCGCCGTGCAGTTGACACTTTTCAAGTGCTTCGTCTCCAACCCCGTCCGCTCGTTCCCGAACAGCAGGGCTACTTTACCTTTTGTGCGGTGCACGTGCTCTGCTGCTTGCGCTGCTGCTTGCCTGACCGATAAAACAGGCGTGTCCGGCCGTGACCGCGCGGTCAAAGCGATGACGAAGGTACAGTCGTCGATGTTCTTCTCGACGCCGCCCACGCGGAACGCGCGCGCTAACAACGCCGCAGACGCATCCGTGCTGTACTTGAACGACTCGCCGTGAATGAGGCCTATCTCTTTCGCGACGGTCGCTTCGCTTTCGGCGTCGGAAACCACATCTGCCTCGTCCGCACCACCGCGTCTCGTCCAGGCTGTCGTGGATTTCTCCATCAACGCCTTCGCCCGTGCATCGTCGCCCTGTGCAACCGCCTCCTCAGCCTGCGCGACCAGATGCGCCTTGTCCGCGAACACGCTTACACGCGCGTCTACGATTCGCAGGTCGTGAAAGCCAAAGTTCTGGCAAAGACGCGCCACGGCGCCCACGTTTACCGGGCCTTGGGGTTCCACTAGCACCACCGCGATGGCGTCGTGAAGGGTGTCGGCGTTCTTTTGCGACTTCGCTAAAGACTCGGCATCGGCGGCGGTGGACTTTCCGACGACTCGCCACCTCGCGCACCGCCGTGACGTCGCCGCGCCACTTCGTGTACGTCCGCCGCCTACGCGATCACCGCCACGACCGACCTGCGGTGCGGTCGCGCCGGCAAACACCACCGCCGACATCTTGCGCCGCGCGGTATGAAGTGCTGCACTTTCCGGGAGGTGCCAAGGAAAAAACAAATATTTCTCATCCATGCACCCACAGTCTTTCATGGCGCACGCAGCCGCGTCGCGTGTCGCGTGTCGCGCGGCGGCATCGATTTCGCACTCGCGCGGCTTATGTGTGGGGGGAGGTACGGCGTGTCGCGGTCGTTATCGCCACGGACGACGACGCGTGGATTGGACCGAGACTGAACCCGTGGAGTCTGGAAGGGACGGTGGTTTTTTTCGGACTCGTTTTCGTGGAGGCGTCATCACAAGAAGCGCGTCGTCAAAGGAACTCCCCAACCTACCTGCCCCTTACGAGCCGCCGCCGTGTCCCTGTCCAGTGTGCCGCCTCTCGCCACCCGCGGTTCCGTACACCACGGTGGATTCCAGAAACTACCTGAGATGTGGGAATTGCGACGCCACGTTTCTGGACCCGAAACACCGGCTTCCTTTGGATTTAGAAAAGCAAAGGTACGAGCTTCACGAAAACGACGCCCAAAACGACGGGTACCGGAAGTTTCTTGCCACGCTGCTTGACCCGTTGCTTTTGAGGCTGGTGGAGGGTGGGTCGGAACGTGCCCTTGACGGGTCAACGGGCGATACCACTGACATTGAGAAAACCAAAAAGGGCGATAACAGTGCCCTTGAGGGGTCCGGTGGAAGTAGTGACAAAAAAAAAAAACTAGTCGGCCTGGATTACGGCTGCGGCCCCGGGCCGGTGTTGGGTTTGATGCTTCGCGAGAACGGGTTTGAGTTAATAGACTGGGACCCTATTTTCGTTCCTGATGACTCCGCAATAGCGCTTGGGAAAAGCGACGCGTACGATTTCATCACCTGCACGGAAGTCGCGGAGCACTTTTACGATCCGTCGAGAGAGTTCGATACGATGAATCGATTGCTAAAACACGGAGGCGTACTCGCGGTGCTCACGTCTTTCCAACCGACCGAAAAAGCCGATTTCGAAAAGTGGCACTACATAAGGGACCCGACGCACGTGGTGTTTTATTCAAAGCTAACCTTTGAAAAACTCGCGGAGGAAAGGGGGTGGGTGGACGTTTCGTTTCCGGGGAAAAACGTGGTCATCGCGAGGACGTCGGGGGCGAGGATTGCGAACTCGACGATACCGGAAAAGCTTTTTCATGACGACGACGACGTGCAGGTTCTAAATGATGACGGGCAGGAGAAGGATGCGAAGAAAGCAGTGGGTCGAAGGGAACTCATCGCCACCACCACGGCGAATTTTGGCACGGTGCTTTCGTACGGAGCCGTTTTGGCGGGGTGCGCGCACACCGCGTACGTGGCGGCCAACAGAACGAAATGATATTTTGATTTTAGTCATCGAGTTAGTAATCACCCGGCACGACCCCGTACCGCTACTAACTCTTACTAACTCTTACGGGACGTCTTTTGGGCACCCCAAACGTCATGTCCTTCCCTCCCCCCCCGTCACGTCCATCTCCCGTGTACTTCCCACTGCAACGTTCAGGGTTTGAAACACCTTCCGAGTAGGGTTGGCGATTCGGAAGGAGTAGTACGCGAACCACGCGGCGAGGGCTACGAACGCGGCGAGAAAACCGATAACTATTTGCCACTGAAAAACAATCAGGACCGTGGCAACGACAATAAACAGTCCCCATGTTTTCAAAAAAGCCCAACCGCTGGTCCACTGCCCTTTGACCAGCACCAGCACCGCCAGGTGCACCATGTTCCAGTCAACTTTACCCCCAAAGCCACCGACGTTCATGGCGTGCGCCACGAACTGGTGACAGTTGTTGCCAAACAGGTTGTAGTTTTCGTGTTGTTCGAAGAATCGAATGCTTCGTCGAAGGGCCAGGTCGTGCAGTGCGATTCCGGACGAATCAGTGGTAGTGCTCGCGGACGACGACGACGACGAAATCTTCTCCGCATCACCCAGGTGAACCATGCTCACCCACTGCTTCGGGTCCAGCCGCCAAAACCGCGCGACGTCGCCGAAACCCAGGCTGCCCCGGTGTATGAATCGCGGCCCCAAAAAGTCGAAAACACACCCGTCGCTGTCGCAGATGCCGAGGTGGCCTATCACCGGGAACAGGTGCGTGATGACTGGAATAGGACACCATACCACGCACAGGGGAAACGACTGGCGTTTTACGTCCACCTCCCACCCGGAAACGGGGGACGCGGAACGAGACCGCATCGAGTGGCGCGGTGACCACAATGAGGACAGTAAATTTTGGTGAAAGCTTTTGGGGAAATTGTCTCGTATCACAAGTTGCATTAACAAGTTGCATTAACAAGTTGCATTAA
>Ga0115003_10000385_pt1 | contig 38850 bp, 25 predicted proteins | sample ArcticOcean_MG_C_7_FD_88736 | JGI IMG/M metagenome (GOLD analysis project Ga0115003, IMG submission 88736) | Marine microbial communities from western Arctic Ocean - ArcticOcean_MG_CB11_88 | ecosystem: Environmental > Aquatic > Marine > Oceanic | place: Arctic Ocean: Canada Basin | collected...
CAAGGACAAGGACAAGGACAAGGACAAGGCCAAGGACAAGGCCAAGGACAAGGACAAGGTCAAGGACAAGGTCAAGGACAAGGACAAGGACAGGGCCAAGGACAAGGACAAGGACAAGGACAAGGACAAGGCCAAGGACAAGGCCAAGGTCAAGGACAAGGTCAAGGACAAGGTCAAGGTCAAGGACAAGGACAGGGACAAGGACAAGGCCAGGGCCAACAACAAGGTCAGGGCCAAGGACAACAGGGTCAACAAGGTCAGCAAGGTCAACAGGGACAGCAAGGTCAGCAAGGCCAGCAGGGTCAGCAAGGACAGCAAGGACAGCAAGGCCAACAAGGTCAGCAAGGTCAGCAAGGTCAGCAGGGTCAGCAAGGTCAGCAACAAGATAACGGCCAAGGTCAACAACAGCAAGGCGGCGAACAAGGCGGCCAGCAAGGAGACCAAACCAGCGAAAACCAGAACGGTGAAAACCAAAATGGTCAGAGCGAGCAGCAGCAAGGTCAAACCCAAAACGGTCAACAAGGCCAACAGGGTCAACAAACCGAGCAGCAGCAAGGTCAACAACTTGACAACCAAGCTGAAAACGGCGAAAACGACAACGACGGTGACGGCATCCCTAACGATGCCGACAACGACGATGACAACGACGGTATCCCTGACAGCGTTGACGAGAACCCAATGGATCACGACAACGATGGAATTGATGACGCGGAAGACTCCGACGATGACGGCGACGGAATCGACGACACTGAAGAAGTTCAGGACGGCGACCCTAACTCCAACATCTACGATCACGACAACGACGGCATCTCCGATGCTGTGGACCTCGACATCGACAACGATGGCATTGACAACCGAAACGACATGGACGAAAACGGCGTAGACCTCTCTCGTGACCACGACAACGATGGCATGAATGACGCTGATGACACCGATGACGACAACGACGACATTCTTGACGTCGATGAAATCAACGGTGGCACCGGTACTTACCGCTACGACCATGACAACGACGGAATTTGGGATGCAACCGATAACGACGACGATAACGACGGACTTCTCGACTGGTTCGAGCAGAACGACGGTAACTCGCTTACCGGTCAATTCGATCACGACAACGACGGACTAGACGACAACGAAGATGCTGACGACGATGACGACGGCATTCTCGACGTACTCGAAGTCTGAAGTTCGACAGATTGAACATCGTAACCACCGATGCCGAGGTATCGGGTGAGCCGGAGACTCGGAGGGTTCGCCCTCCGTGTCTCCCTTTTTTTTTCTTTGAACAAGTGTTACATGACCTGCTTTAACGCTGAATTTTAAAATCTTCTTGGCGATGATACGCAATCGAGTCTGTGATACACAAACCATCGACCGCGCCATCTCTTTGAAATAGGGCATGACGGTGGAAAGGTGATTCCAGAGGTGCCTATATGCTTTCGAACGTACAAAACGAAACCCTGCAAACCCGCCAAAAGCTCACCATGTCATTGACAATTGTGTTCTTGATGCTCACCAGCACCCTTCTCGCTGTTGTTCAAGACTTCAGTTCTGATGATGTGGTCGAAATCACCGGCTTCCAAGAAGGCCAGCGTGTAGGGCAAAGCATCGCCCAATCCACCACTCAAGGAGGCCAAGGCGACTGGAATGGAGACCAAGATCCGTGGCACCACTCCACCCACCCCTCCATCACTGATTTGATGTGGTCCGACCCTGGCGTGATGTCTGGAATCATCACCGATTTGAGCGCTATTGAAGCCCTCGCACCTGCCTACTCTCTTTACCTCGAAGAATCGAACACAAACGACCACGACAACGATGGAATCAATGATTTGGCCGACCTCGACGACGACAACGATGGAATCTATGACTTGCTTGAACGGTTTGATGGATGCTACGGTACCAACCCATTCGATCACGACAACGACGGGATCCTCGATGCGGATGACTGGGACGATGACAACGATGGAATCCTCGAAGGTCCTCTCGACATCGCTGCCCTGGAAGCGCTCGGACTCGATCCGCTCAACGTGACCACAGACCGCCGACTTGACGAATTCATCATTCACCCATGGACAGGAGACCCAGTCGGCGCTTTCTACCTCGCTGACCAGAACCCAATGGACCACGACAACGACGGCGTGACCGACGAAGATTCCGATGGCTCAGGACCAGGTCGCTACGACGAAGACGACGATAACGATGCTCGAATCGATCAGTTCAAGTGGCCTTGTGACCTTGACAACGACGGCATCCAAGATTATTTCGACAACGATGACGACGGTGACGGCGTAGACGACGTTACCGACTCCCACCCATACGATTCCACCATTACTACGACTCATGCTGAAGCAGGCAACCTCTACGCCGCAGCTGTGACCTGGGATTTCAATTCCTACCGAGTGTATTCTGGCGGTGTGAACTTCCTCAATGCTGAATTGAATCGAGTGAACGCAGTTACCGCGCCCTCAGTCACTTCAACTTCCCCAAATGGCATTCCAGCCTTCACCACCATCGTTGATGGTGACCTTGACGGCGACATGATTCCTAACTTCATCGATCCTGACAACGATAACGACGGTACACCCGACAGCTCGGACACCGATGACGACAACGACGGAATCCTGGATATGTCCGATCCCGATGACGATAACGACGGTATCCACGATGTGTGCATCAATATCGACGTCAACGGCGACAATAAGGGCGACTACAACGGTTTGCTTAATGGTGAATCAACAGCATTGGACGCAAGCACCCTCGCCCCTGGTCTAGGCTATGTAACCTCCACAGGCGTTGCCACCTCTGCTCAATCAGGTACCGGCATGACGGTCGACATTGTAGCGGACGCAGCCTCTGGCGGCGAAGTAACTTCAGTGACCATCAACGCTGCAGGATACGGCTACTCAGTTGGAGAGCAAATTTCCGTGAACGGCGGCAACTCCGGAGCCTCCATTGCCGTAGCGAGCGTTACGACCATCAATTTCGAAATACCCGGCGCGGATGGCGATGGCGATGGAACCATCGACTGTGAAATCGATTACGATCAAGACCTCGACGATGACCGACTCAGGCCATTCGATCAAAACTACAACGCAGTCTACGATTGGTTGGACCCTGACATGGGCGGTACGACCACGCCCGACAACCTCGGGGACATCACTGTAAGCGGCGATGCGAGCAACTTCGAATACGATTTGGATGACGATCAAATCCAGAACGAAAACGATTCATTCCCACTTGACAAAACCTCTGAAGTTGCCACATGGAACTGCCCTACAATGGCTACACCGAACCCAACCGATCCAGATCCACGGTGCACCACGCGACGTGCCTCGTTCTCTCAGTTTAACGACTGGGATAACGATGGAATTGCAAACTGGGACGATGTTGATGACGACGGCGACGGGATCATCGACGTTCTTGACATCGACTGGGACTGTGATCTCGATAACGATGCAGACCTTCACGCAATCAACGGGGCACTCTACCGTGACGACGGTCCAAACTCTATCGATTCTGACATCGATGGGGACGGCCTTGAAAACGACATTGATTGGGACGATGACAACGACGGAATAGCCGATCTGTACGATCCTGATGACGGTAACTGCGGAACGGTCGATTTCGACCCGAGCGACGCCTTCGCTCGTCCTTTCTATCCAGTCGATGACGGTGGCACCCTTGACGGAAGCCAAGACAGCACCCCTTACATCGACAACGCTACAGATCACTGGAACCTTCTTTTCTGGCACAACCCATTCAGCGATGTTGTCCTCAACTACAACGGCTACGACCCGACCACTTCTCCTGCGACCCCGGGAACCGTTCCAGAATTCTACTGGTTCATGTTCGCACGCTGGTCCTCCTACAATGGTGGCAACGACTGGGACATCGACGCCGATGGTGACTCTTTGACAAATGGTCTTGATACTGACCAGGATGCCGATGGTTTACCCGATTGGTGGGATCAGGACGAATCCAATGACGGTTTGATGGACGTCGACGACCCGAAGATGGGCGGCTCATTCAATATGACACAATGTGGCTGGACAGCTGGAAACCTTGGTGGCGGGTATGTCTGTGGCTACGCTTACGCTTTAGCATACCACATGCCTCTGAACGGCGTTAATGCACAATTCGGCTCTCCATATTCCACACGACCCGATGCTTTTGTTGATCAAGGCGCTACACCAGGTGGGGCGACCAACAACTGGAGTTGCACCCCTGGTGCCCAAGGTGGTTGCTACCACTACGATTTCGGAGGCGACGGCACCATTGAATCAGGTATTTCCTATGTTCAAATGACCGATAACAGGGACGCTTTCGTCACCTGGGTGGGCCTCACGACAGGACTTTGGCAGTGGACCTCCGACAACGGACCTATTGCTGATTTCCCTGATGAATTGGGCGCTGACTTGCTCAAGAATGACGTCGACGGCGACGTTGATGGCGATTTCACCAACATGACGGTCGACCTTGACAATGATTACGATTCTGTCTATGATTGGTATGATGTCGACGACGATAACGACGGCATCTGGGATTATTTCGAAATCGACTCGGATGACGATTACGACAACGATGCTGGCCAAGAAAACGGCAATTTCTTTAGCGGTACTAACTGCAATGACAATGACGATGACGGAAACGACGCCGACATTGACAACGATGGTTTCTTCCAAGCAGTTTGGGATCAAGGAATCATGTCTCAAGGTCTTCGCGAACCCGCCCTCTATGACGTCGACAATGACAACGACGGTGTCCCTGACGCCGAAGATACAGATGACGACAACAACGGCATCCTCGATGTTGACCAAGAACTCCTCCCAGGCTGTTTCTGGGGCGAAGAATCTTCACCATTTGACCACGACAATGACAACATTGTCGATTGGGCAGACGATGATTGGGACGGCGATGGCATCTCAAACGACGTCGAGCTGGCCATCAGCCTCACTCAAGCCTTTGACCACGATAACGACGGCACACGCGACGATATCGATGAAGACGACGATGAAGACGGCATGAAGGACGAAGACGAAGTGCTTCTCTGGCCAACCCGTTTCAACCGCAACTCAACCAATCCTTGGGACCACGACGATTTCGGCAATGGAGAAGGCATCGCCAACCCCCAAGACACCAACACAGGTCCGGATAGCATCGATCAAGACGACGATAACGATTCGCGCAATGATCTCGACTTCGACCATCTTGAGGAAACATACACCAGCACCCCCTGCTACAATGGCGGACAATCCAGTGACTGGGACAGCGACAATGATTGCAACCTTGATCGGGACGACAAAGCCCCGACCTTTATCACCCTCAATTTACCAAATAACCTGTGGCTTGATGCTCAAGCCCCAGCGATTTTCAGCGGTCACGTCGACTGGGTGAACCCAATCACAAGCCAGCTTGAAGCAGCGACAGGACTTCCTGTCCAAGTTCACATCGAATGGACTGGAAACAACACGACAGCGATCGAAACAATCGACGTCCTCACCACTGCTTCAGGAAACTTCAGCGTTGGGCAGTTCCTCTATCCAGAGGATCTTACAGTGGGCGACAACACGACCTACAGGGTCTATGCAGAAGTTACAGAGATGTTTGCCTTCAACGGCAATCAATCCCAGTCATACTATGTTGGTGCAGAAGCTAACCTGACTGCTGACATCTTCATGAACGGTTACTTCCGAAGCGATGAACAACCATTCTGGGTTGACATGTGGTCCTACTACACTGCAGACATCCAACGTGGAATTTTCGACAACCTTGTCCCAAGCATACCGATGACCTTCTCGGTTCGCGGGGGCATCTTTGGTAACCTCACTCACCCGACCAACTTCACAGGTTTGGGCGGCGACGGCTACCGAAGTGGACCATCCGGTTTGGTATCGGTTACGTTCGTGCAAGACATCGGTATCAACGGTGTATGGAAGCAGATTAAATGGAATTCCACCCGGGATAACGGCGTAGGAAAGGTACCTGGCGGTTACGAAGAAGTCGCTTGGAACTCAAACACCAACACGCTTGAGCCGTTGCTTGACGGCACTGGAAACATCATTGAATATGATTATACCAACACAAGTTTACCTGCTGGTGATTACGAAGTCACAGCAAGCGTTCGCCCAGAAATCGCAAGTGAATGGCCATTCCCGTACCTCCATGGCGACGATACAGAACCACAATCCATCCGTGTTATGCATCGCATGAACATCGAAGCACAGATGATCTTGGAAGGAATTAACCCAGTGTTCTACTATGATGCAACCATCAACAACGGTGACGGAAGCTTCGGTAATTGGGCAACATTATTCCATCAAGAAGCCCTCAATGGAGCGAACCTCAATTTCAATGATATTTCAAAGGCCAAACCCTACCCGACTAATTGGGACGGTGCGCCCGCATCATTGATTGGTGAGGCTGCAAACCTTCGCAACTTCATCAGCACGAATTCCACACACTGGTTCATCAACCTCGTCAATGGTGGCGACGGCGACTTGCCTCCTTGTGGCGCAGTTGACCCAACAGACCCACTTAGCGAAGTGCGGTGTGAAATCGTTCCAGAAATGAACACGGGTGACTCCCTCCAAATCATTGGTTCAGTGACCAACCGCACCAACGATGCTTGGGATGCAGACCCAGTCGCTCTTCAAGTCGACGTCGATGGGAATGGTCAGTTCTTGGGTGCGGGCGAAACCGCATACACGCAACGCCCGATCATGAACAACGGTGTTGCAGAGTTCGACTACAACTGGTCCTGGTACAGCCAATATGGCTCTGGAGCCTATGGCATGCGCGTTGATTTCACCAATTCGGCATACTACTTCACTGGAAACAGTTCAACCCTTGCAGCAACCGGCGCATACATCAACGTCACCGTCGTAGGAACAACTGACTTCCAAACAACCTCGTTGCCTCGCTTGTATCGAAACAGCAGCACAACGATTCAAGCGAAGTTGGTTGACAACTCCTTGCAACCCGTACGCAATGTCCCGGTGAATTACACATGGTCTGCGGATGGACGAAGCGGTGTCAATTACACTGACGAAAATGGTTTCTTCGAAATACCGTTCAACATATCAGCCCAAGATTCACTCGGCAACTTTAGCTTGCAGTTTGAGTTTGCTGGAACGCCGTTGCTCAAAGGCAATACGATGGTCCAGGAAGTTTGGGTTGTTTCGAGAACCTATCTTTCCGTCATCACGGCCGATCCGAACATAAGACAATCAGGTGATCGATGGGATTTCACTGCTCAAGTTGTGGACGACAATAAAACTTCGATACGCGATGCAGGCGGAGCGGCTCTTGACGGAGCCAACTCAGGTCTGGTCGACGTGATCTTTGAAGGAACTGATTTCAGCGGTGTCTTTTACCGACAAGTGGTCGCCACTCTGGCTCCATCGGCAGGACTGATTTCACTCCCTGAGCCACAACCCGACAACTCTCATTTGTGCTTCTATGACGGAAACGGTGACAACTTCCCCGACCGTGACTTCAACCAAGACGGTATTCTTGATCGGAATGAAACAGTTGGCTGCTTGAAATCAAACATCAGCCCACTGAATCCGCAGTTGCTTCGCGATGACCCTGAGTCCTTCCTTCCAGATGGATTCGGCCCCGTCAATGTGATCCTCCGGTTCGAGGAAAACCTACCGAATGAAGGGTGCCAGGAACTTCAAGCGAGCTCCCTGACCATTCAAGGTGCATGGGACTCTTGTACGAGCGTTCCAGGAAACGATCACTTCAGGCTCAAGATGACCAACAACGCCAACGGGTTCTCCTTGATTGGACGAACGACGCTGACAGTGGACGACCAAATTGTCTACACCAGCGAAATCAACCCGGTGACTGGCGAAATTGTGCCAAAGCCAATGATTGTCACAGGTCAATTGCAAGATGAACTTGGGACCAACCTCACCAACCGAAACATCCGTGTTAGTTACGAGATGATCAATGGCCAATCCAACCCAACTTCGTGCCTGAGTGGCATGACGGATATGGACGGTCAATACTCGATCCTCTGTCCACTTTCTGACGTGATGGCTGGAAAGGCCAAGGTTAGCGTGACCTACTCTTCGTACGACAACAATGATGCTTACCGCTACGAGAACAAGACCATTCAAACAGAATTCGACGTGTTCTCGAACTCCACCCTTGCAATCAACGAAGTTGGACCATTCAAGTCCAGCGTTGAATCGTGGACTGCTCCAAATGGCTCGAACTTCCCAGTGCTGTACCTCAAAGAGTCGTATCACATCGATGCTAAACTGACTCAATCCAACGGGCAGTTTGTCGGTGGAAAGTGCTTGAACATCTACCTCGATCCTGAGCAAAACATCCGCCCAGTTTCCACAATCCGCACCAGCGAAATTGATGGAAGCATCGAATGGTTCAGCGGCGACCCAAGTCAAAACCCGACGCTGAAGGGTGTTGAAACTACGGGCGGTAAGCTGGAAGGATTCCGAACACTTCGTGTTGCCTTCGAGCCAGACGTCAACGTTCCAGGCGGCTGTGACAAAGATTCCTCAAATGTCTTGAACGGTTCGTTCGTGGACATGAACATCCTTGTTCGCTCCCGTGTGGATTTGCAAGTGAAGCAAACCTGGAGCCACCTCGCAGGAAATGGCTTGGACAACGACGAAGCCGTCTTTGGTTCGATTGCTCTTCTCCGAGATCGTCTCGACCTCGCTGTAGAGAACGAAGAGGTTTGGTTCGTCCGCCAGTACTGGTCGGAAGCAAACACCGAGTGGGTTGTTGAGGGCACAAACAAGTCCAAGACTAACGAACAGGGTGTTGCAGACTTTGAATGGGCCTTTGGTGGCGAATCGTGTGACGGTGAACCTTGTGAAGGTCGCTGGCGCATCATCGCTTACTACCCTGGTTCCACATACTTTGCAGAATCACAGGACAACATCACGCACGAACTGATTTATGAAACACCTTCGAACATTGACGCCCAATCTGCGTTCTTCACACCAGCGCGTGGCATGGCCCTCGGTATCCTTCTGATGGCGCTGTTGATCGGTGGGCTGGTCTACTACCAGCGCGCCCAAGAACGTCGCCAGGTACAGGCATTGAAGGGTATTCTCACCGACACCATGATGCAACTTCAAGCATCCAACGAATACATTGCAGCAATCTTTGATTGTTACAAGAGTTTGGTCAAGTACTTCAAACGCTATGGATTCATGAAGAAGGTGTACGAAACCACTCGTGAATTCGAGTCTGCAGTCCGTGCAGCATTCAACATGGTGCCGTCTGATCAACTCAGTGCCTTCCTGTCTATCTTTGAAGAAGCACGTTACTCCGACCACACCATCGATGCTTCTCACAGGGACAGAGCTCTCGAAACACTCGATGTGATTGTTCGCTCGCTGACCGTCGCTCTTGGCGAGGAAGCAGCAGTCGGTCGCAAAGAATTGGTTGGCCTGTACGACAAGCAAACCAAGGCTGGCGAATTCGTTGCCGCAGATGGTTCGGTTCGCCAAGCAGGAATCGTCGAAGGCGAAGGCACAGATTTCAAAATTTGAAACCAGCTTGAAGAACATCAGAGGAGCCTCACATGAGGCCCCTTTGGACTTCATGTTCGCCTTAACATTCAAGGAGCAGGTGTAGTGTGGTGGCACCATGGACGATTGGAAGGAACTTATCGGCGAGGCTATGCAAATTGAGACAACAGACACCATTGCGGCGTTCAAAATTTACGAACGTGCGGTGATTGCAGGGCTCTCCACCTCGCAAAACCTCCTCGACGACGTCGAGGCAGCACAGATCATCGAAGCCATTTATGGCGCTCTTGTTGCTTATTCCCAAACCATCATGCTACGCATGAAGGCGGAAGACCCAGAGATTGGCGGAGTAGATCACGCTTTCCGAGCAGGCCAAGCATACGGCGTTTCGTGTGTTCTCAACCATCTTATCGACAAGCTCACAGACATCACAGGCGGGACTGAATTGGGCGCTATGGACGCATTTTCAGACACGCTTCATGATGAAATCATCATCCAAGGTCGAGCTGCAGGTTTGACCATCGAACTTCTCGATGCACAGGGCGATATTCTCCTTGAATGAAGTCGATTCGCCGCTTTCACTTTGCTCATTGCCGTGCATAAAAATCAATGCACTGCGGCGCGAAGAAGCGACCACCCGCGTCGGTGCATTGATAATGGGATGGCGAGTCGGCGAATTGCTTCAAAGCATCGAGGGAGTCAAATGAGCAATCCGACACAAAAGACAAACGCCCGACTGGTTGATGTAATCAGCCAGTTGAAAGCCCAGTCGCGTGATACCGGAGCCGCTGTTTGGCGAGATGTGGCCATGAGACTCTCTAAGAGTCGTAAAAATTGGGCGCAGCCGAACTTGAGCCGTGTGAGCCGCTTCGCCCCCGAGGGTGCAACCATCCTCGTTCCAGGCAAGCTGCTCGGCTCAGGTGAATTGTCTGCCAACCACACGATCGCCGCCTACAGTGTCAGCAATGGTGCACGTGAGAAAATAGAAGCCGCTGGAGGTCGATTCATGACCTACAGCGAGCTGATGAACGAAAACCCAACAGGCACGGGGGTTGTTATCCTTGGATGAAACAACCTACGTCTTTGACGCTGATGGCCTGATTCTCGGCCGTCTCGCCTCTGCCTCTGCGGACCTTCTTCTGAAGGCAGCCCGGGCCCATCGTGACGACAAAGTCATCATCATCAATGCAGAGAAAGCAATCGTTTCCGGACGACCTCGCTCTGTCTTGAACACATACCACAAAAAGTATGAATTGAACCACGCTCGAAAGGGACCTTTCTTCCCACGTATGCCTGATATGATCCTCAAGCGTGCAGTCCGTGGTATGCTTCCATACCAGAAGATATCCAGTGGTCGCCGTGCCCTCCGCAACCTACGCGTTGAGATTGGTTGCCCAGCCCACCTCGCTGGAGACCTTCCTGATGGCCACCAACACGGTGACCTCACCAAGATTCGTAAGGCAATGCCTGAGCGATTCATTCGCTTGGGTGACATTAGCGCCGATCTCGGCGCACCAACCCACCGCTGGGACGGAGGTGAGCAATGATGGCTCGTAAGAAACAACAAAAGTCAGTTCAATCTTCTGGAAAGCGTAAGACTGCCGTTGCACGTGCATCATTGAAGGCAGGTAAAGGACGAGTTCGTGTCAACAGTGCACCGATCGAAATTCTTTCACCTTCCCTCGCACGACGTAAGGCTATGGAACCACTCATCATTGCTGATGCAATGAAGCGACTCAGCAAGGTCGATATCAGCATCACAACGCTTGGTGGCGGAATCATGGGTCAAACAGACGCCATCCGAACCGCAATTGCACGTGGACTCGTCCACTACAACGGCGGCAAGGAAGGAATTGATGAAGAACTCCGAGACGAATACCTTCGCTTCGATCGCAGCCTCTTGGTGAACGATCCACGGCGCAAGGAAGCGAAGCACCAACTTGGTCGCGGTGCTCGACGCAAGAAGCAAAAGTCCTATCGATGAGGTGATGAAATGATTATTCCAGTACGATGTTTTAGTTGCGGTGGCGTTATTGCCCATAAATGGGAAGAATTCAACGAACTCAAGGCCGCAGGTCTCGAGGAAGCTGAAGCACTTGACAAGGTTGGCTTGATGCGTTATTGCTGCCGCCGTATGTATGTGGGTCACATTGACCTCATCTACGAGGCAGCTCCTTTCAGCGCTTCAACTCAGTGAGTCTCAATCGAAGATCAAAACACGGGGGCCCGTGGGTTAGCTTGGCCTATACTTGGCGGCTGGGGGCCGTCAGACCCCAGTTCAAATCTGGGCGGGCCCACCTGATCTTTTCTCCGTTGATTTCAATCGACGCTAAGTGCTCCTCATCGATTAACGGGAACCCTTTGGTTTGATATGGCTGGCGCGAGAACAATCGACCATGCGAACCCTTCAGGCCTCCACGCTGGTCACTCTGCTTTTGTTGGCATCCCTCAGTGCGGTGTTTCCACATGCTCTCGCAACGGATACGACCATCAAGGGCGAAACCACCTGGTCAGGCGCTGTTCTGCTCACAGGAAACGTGACGGTGGCAAACGGAACAACGCTTAACATCAAACCAGGTACAACAATCGATGGTGGCGATGATCATTGGATCTTGGTCAAAGGGACCCTCATAGCTAATGATGCAACCTTCTCTTCTTCACACACCCCTCTTACCCAAGGTTCCCACGGAGCGGGCCTCTGGGTTGGGCTCCATGTGTCAGCAACCGGGCATGCTGTGCTCACGAATGTCATCATCAATAACGCCAAAACAGCCGTTCGCAACGACGGACAGCTTACTGGATCAGACCTGACAATTAATGACGCCTACATAGGCATCAACAACGCAGGTACCGCCACAGTTGCAAATCTGACAGCAAACGACATTGATTACGACGCTGTACGTAACTCGGGCGATTTCACTGTTGAAGAAGCCACCATCACCAGGGTAGCCGGGGGCGTCATTTCGTCAGGAACCGCAACCATTTCAGACGCTTTATTCATTCAGGCAGGCTCTGCTCTCAGGGCGACAGCCGGTCAATTTGACGCAACCCGCATCGGGTTCGATACAGTGACTGTTGGCATCGCCAGCCAGGCAGGAGCCTCGATGTCTGTCTCAAGCCTCACGGGAACGAGCGTTGCGCTCACCGTTGACGCCGGCAACAGCGACGACCTCACATTGAGCAACATGGTCATAGAAGGCCATCGATTGATGCTCGCCAGCGGAGCGACCATGGTTTCAGGACACGACATCACCTTTGCCGGCAACCTCAACGAAACAAGAGCCACCATCGATCAGCGATGCAGCGGTGCCTGCAGCTGGTCACAAACAACGCTGACCAACGTCGTATGGGGCCTCGCCCTTTCTGGCGGGGGAACGCACACGCTGAGCAACGTCACAGCAGTAGCGACAGAGCGCAACCTCGATGCTTCTGGGACCGGGGCTGTTATCGCCACCCAACTCAATCTGAGCGGTTCAGATGCGGCAATCAGTCTCCGAGGCCCAGACAGTGACATCGATGGGGCATCAATTTCATTGGTTTCTGCCAACTCAATCGGTTTGGACGTGCTCGATGGTATTCATGAGTGGAAGAATGTTGAACTCTCGAAACCCTATTCTTCTCAGGACGCCACCTCCATTGGCGTGAAGGCATGGTACAGCACCATCGCTGTCCAAGCGCTGTCAATCACCCATTTTGCCACTGGAATTGATGCCAGCGATGCGACGATTACGGGCAACACGATCACGGTTGCCGACGGAAAGATGACCGGTATTGCCCTTCACGACTCCGATGTCACCGTCGACTCACTCTCGACACGGGTGTTTACTACGGGCGTCCACATGGAAGGCGCTTCAACGCTCCATGTGACAGATTGGCTTGCAGACCTGCACGCAACACCGTTGAACCTCGATACTGATTGCACAGCCACGGTTCGTAACTTCCAGCCTCAAAACACCCAAGCCTCGTCATCTGATGCTTTGGGCGATGGGTCGCTTTTGTACGGCGGTTCGACCACCGCATCGATTGCAACCTCTTCTTCTGACTTCTTCGAAGAAACACCTGTGACCTTCACCGACCTCGCAGGCTCCCCTGTGGAAGCCACCATCTTAGTGCACGGCTTCACGCTGATGAGTAACAGCAACGGAGCGGCAACGCTCCCCTTACTCGCTCAAGGCAGTACCGTTGACGTGAGCCTTGGAGGCGCAGGCATCCGCGTGGTCTTGTACGGGGCAACGATGGGTCAATCGGTCCAGGTTGCCGTGGTTCCACAAGGCGATTGGACCATCACAAGTGGACAAATTGTCTACCTCGGAGCACGACCAGACGGTTCGCCTCACGTTCTCAGCGGAGATCTCACCCTTGAAACTGGAAGTGGTTTGCAATTGGATCACACCACGCTTTTGCTGCCTTCAACTGGAAGCGTAAGCGTGGAGGGCACGGCCCAACTGTTCGGGGACGCCTCCATCATTTCTGCACAAACCTTCACAATGGGTTTGGACAGCACCCTTTCTTCTTCAAATGCCGAGGACGGGTTGATCGTGATCGGAAACGTTTCATGGGCATGCCAGACGCTACGCACCTCGGAGTATGTTCATATTCAAGGCCATTTGATGCTGCAGCCCGGATGCAAACTGGATCTGATTGCGGGAACTGTTTCCGGAGCAGTATCGGCTCTTACCGGTGCTGAATTGAACGTGCTTTCGAAACTGGCCATCCGAGTTCTCGATCAAGGCACGCCTGTTGAAGGTGCGTTGATTTCAGTGGATGGCGCCGTTGCATCCACTGGCACTGATGGTCGTTTGAGCACCACTGCGATCGCTCGTAAAGTCACCGATAGCAGTGAAATGGTTGGTGGTATCAAAAACATCAACCTTCAAATCGGTTCCTTTACAGATTTTGTAACATGGGATTCTTCCAGTTCTTTTGACCACACATTCATGGCTTCGAGGATCGATGGTGGAACGCTTGAGCAATGGCTTGTTCTGGAATCACAATGGAGCCCATATTTCTTGGATGAAGACCTGATGGTGGCCCAAACAGGTACGCTTACCATCGATGATGGGGTTTCAGTACGTATTTCCGAAGGTCATACCATCACCGTTGATGGAACAATGAACGTCGGCGATGCCACCCTTTCTTCAACCGGCCAGGGTGCGAGATGGGGAGGGATGCACTTGGGCGAACTCACTTCTTCTTCCATCGATTTGTCAGCGACCTCCATCTTTGAAGCATCACCAGCGCTTACGGTATCGAGCCTCGGTAGGTTCAGTGCAGATGGCTCAGACTTTGCCCGCTCTTCGGGAGCGGATCCCCTGATTATGATCGCCGCCTCCAGCAACGCAAGCGTTGAATTCCGCGATAGCAGCCTCTACGACGCCGGAAGCGGCTGCATCAAATCGTTTGCAACAGAAGGGCTCCTCCATCTGACCGACCTCATCATGGCTACATGCAATGGCGTTGGCCTCTGGGCCAGACAGGCCAACATTCATGTCGATGGTCTCACCCTCAACAACGGATTTACTCACGGATTTGAACTGACTGCTGTCAAAGGAAGCGTGGCCAACATCGATGCGACGAACTTCGATGGTAGTGGATACATCGGCTGGATAGAATCCATTGATGGCGACTTCACCTTGTCAAACCTCAACGGTACAGTTGGGGCTATGGGCGGTCTTGCAGGCGCTAACAATCGGTTCCTCGATCTTGAAATCATCCAAATAACCGGCGCTCCAGCAGTTGATTTCGACAACACAGCTGGTGAAATAAACGGAATGATCCTGAATGGATTAGGAACCGGTACAGCCTTTTCTAGCCACCATGGGCGCTCAATGGATTCGCTCATCGTCGAGGGCCTCAGTGCAGCAAATTACGCCGTTGCGGTCGATTTACACGCAGACGAAAACGATGGGGGGGTTGCTCCATTGATCCTTCGCTCTCCAGATCTTCTTGCTTCCTCTGTCCTCTCGGCTGAAATGTATCCTGCTCGTATTGAGGGGGGTCAACTTGTTGGCGAGGTCGCTGCATCAGGCTCAATCACGATTGACTTGGTTGATGTGACAGCCGACCAAACCTCAGTTTACAACGAAGCTGTGCTGAAGATGTGGAAGACATTTAACATCGATGCACAGGTCAACGGAGCCTCAATTGTTGTTGATTTTGCTATCGATACAATCGGGCATACACCCTCATATTCGGTGGAAGCCAGAGGTTCATCTGTCCTGCTTGAACTTCCAATGATGGTGGTTGAAGAAGGTGCTTTGACATCGTTGCAGTCGATCACGGTTATAGCTTCTACAACCGGGTTGCCAATTCAATCACGAACAGTGAATGTCAGCGAAGATATGAACACGACAATTGTGGTGGCAATGGCTTTGAACGGCGCACCACTTGTTGAGATTTTGAAACCATATTCTGGCCAACGAGTGATGGAAACTACACCGTTGGCGGCCGAGGTGACCTACAGCGACGACCTTGATTCAATCGAGGATTTGGTGGTTCAATGGATCATCACTGACGCTACAGGTGATGAAGTCACACAGGGTCCAAACGAATCCCAATTTAACATCACAGGTCTGCCTTATGGGTTCTATGTGCTCGAAGCAGTGGTCACCGATGCACTCGGTGCTTCCTCAAGCGATACCGTTGATTTTGAAATCACACAACTCGATACGGATGGTGACTGGAACAACGATTGCATCTACACCCAAGCAACCGAGGTTTGGTTTAATGCAGAACTCGGCCACCCTTGCGGTCCAGATCAACAAGACACAGACGACGACAACGATGGTTACCCAGATGCTCGAGATGACTACCCAACAGACCCTTGTGCTTGGATTGACACAGACCAGGATGGGCAACCCGACTCTGTGGATTGCCCTGCAGGTATGACGACATGGTTGTTCGCAGACCAAGATGACGACAACGACGGCGTCCCTGATGTCATGGAAGGTACGATTACAAAAGAGTCCGGTGACTTTTCCACGGGAACACTGCTTCTCATGACCTTGATTGGGGCCGCAATTTTGCTGTTTGTTCTTCGCATGCGCAACGGTGGCGGCGACGACATCGGCGAGCTCGATATCCGGCACCTTTGAGGTGGAATCATGGAACCATCATTGCCAGATCCGAACACCTTTGCGGCATTAGCAGTAGCTGTGCTTTTCGGCATTGTTGTTTGGGACGCTTATTGGCTCACTCGTCAACGCATCGATGTTCCGACACTGGGTGAATTATCCAATGGCGGGTTTGCATGGGAGAGTCAAGGAGCTCAGGAACTGATTCGGCAGTGGGGTAACCTCGGTTCAATGGCAGCGATGATGGTCTTGCCTTGGGGTCTCGTTGGTGCTTCCAACACAAGCCCCGCCTATGCCATAGCGTGGGACATATGCCTGACTTTGCATTTGATTTCTCTTTTGATTCCAAAGCGATACGCCGTGACTCGAACCCATGCCTTTGCCGACGGACAGCGGTACGACTGGCAACGGCTCCGCCTTGCAGGCCGTCAACCGGCTCGCAGAATTATGCTGCTCAGAAAGGGCTGGGGTATCTTTGGTCCATTGCCCCTTGGCGGCGTCCAAAACGATTTGACCATCGCACGTGAGCGCATCGCTATCGCTATCGACCATACCGATCAATGGCCACAATTTGAATCCAAAAAGCAAGATGAATGAGCGTTATGCTCAATAATCGAGTTCGCTGTCATCGACTCATGGAATGGACACGAAGCAATGATGATTTATTTTTGGTGCTTGAACCGGGTGAAGAAATTCACGCCTCAATTCGAGCGCTTGCAGAAGAGTTGGACATCAAGGCTGCAGCGATTACAAGCGGCATTGGTCGCACCCGAATGAATGTTCACGGTTTCATGGATGACAAGCACATTTACCGCCGCTGGACCCAGGAAGGGCCTTGCGAATTGGTGAGCCTCCAAGGCAACCTTGCCCTCATGGAAGATGGAAGCCCATTCACCCACATTCACGCCACATTCGCTGACAACGACAACGTCGTCCATGCCGGGCACATGTTCGAAGCCACAGTCGAAGTTGTAGCAGAGATTCATTTGCGCATTCTTTCGAAAGCCATCATGACCCGCTGCCCAATGGCAGACAGCGAATTCGTTGCTCTCAAATTTGATTGAAGCGGCCTTAGGCGATGCTTCAATAGGTCTGGACCATCTGTTTGAATCATGGCGCAAACCGGCCCCTCTCCAAGCGATGAGGCGGCTCGCGTTTCATGGCTTGCAAGCCAAATTGCACACCATTCGCATCTGTATTACAACCTCGCAGCGCCAACCCTGAGCGATGTCGAATTCGACCGTTTGTGGGAGGAATTGAAACATCTTGATTCAGACCACGCTCAACTCAAGAACGTTGGCTCCGATGTCGATCCTGGTTCGGAGAAAGTGATTCATCAATTTCCAATGCAAAGCCTCGATAAAGCGACAAGCGATGAAGAGATTTTACATTTTGTCAACGAAACTGCACTGGGGGCAAAGCGCTTTCTGAGCCAACCGAAACTGGATGGTTCAGCGCTTTCTCTTGAGTACAGAAAAGGGCGACTTGTTCGAGCATCAACTCGAGGCAGCGGTACACGCGGCGAAGACGTGACGAGAAATGCACGCCGACTGGCCAACGTACCGGAACGCCTTGGCACGGATGTTGACGTGCATGTGCGCGGTGAGGTGGTCATGCGAAAGGATGTGTTTTTACAAAAATATCGAGAGGTATCCCCCAACCCTCGGAACCTAGCAGCCGGGGCGCTCCGTCAAAAGCGAGGCGAAGGCAAAGCCAAGGCGGAAGACCTGGTCTTCCAAGCCTACGATGCCAAGTTCCCAACCGAAGACAACCGCCACCCCGATTCATCACCTCCTCCAAACGACGCTTTCGACAGCGACCGCCTTCTTTGGCTCAGGGATACGGCCGGTATCGAGCCTGCTCCTTGGATTGTTCACAGCGAAGATTCAGCGGCATTAGTTGCTCAAAACATGATTGAAACAACGACCAATTGGGGACAACAACGGGAAACGTATGCGTTTGAAATCGATGGCGTTGTGTTCAAAGTAGATGCGCTTGAAACAAGGAATTTGCTTGGCATGACAGCCCACCACCCACGCTGGGCTCTGGCATGGAAATTCCCTCCCGAGGAAGCGACATCAATTTTATTGGAAGTCACATGGCAAACAGGCCGAACAGGAGCCGTCACGCCTGTTGCCCGCATCGCTCCCCAATCGGTAGGCGGCGTGACCGTGGAACACACAACACTTCACAACGTGGGCGAGGTTGAGCGACTTGGCGTCAACCTCGGCGATCGGGTTTTAATCGTACGCAGAGGCGATGTGATTCCAAAGATCGAAGCAAGTCTAGGGCCTGGTACAGCGAGCGATCTTACCTCACGTTTCCATGCCGACGGCGCTCCTTTCGATGAACCAATGCCGACACCCTCTCCAATTACAATTCCAACCCAGTGCCCTGCATGTGACGCCACCCTCATTCCGCTTGGAGCGTTTATTCGATGCGAGAACATGATGTGCGATGCGAGAACAAGTCGGGCCATTTTGTACTGGTGCAGGAGCCTTGAGATGGACGGAATCGGTGAAAAACTGGTTGATCAATTGCTGCATCTTGAATTGATTCAAACCATACCAGACTTGTACCGCCTCCAACAAGCAGAACTGGAAAACATCGACCGCATGGGTGAGAAATCAGCCCTCAATGTCATCGTCGAACTTGGTAAAACGAAATCCTTGAAGTTGGGTCATTTCTTACATGCCTTAGGGCTTCAAGGCATCGGTCCTGAACTGGCAACATCGGTTGCCCAACGGTTCACCTCCCTCTCCAACATGATGCTCTGGGTGAGTCAGGCTCGGGCGGTAGCGGGTGACGAAGAATTCGGGCCCGAAGTCGACGAAAAAGGAAAACAATACGCGGACAATCAAGCTATTCGGTCGCTGTGTGAAGTCGATGGCATTGGCAGCAAAGTCGCTCTTCAAGTGCGAGACGGCCTGCATCAACGCAGAAGCATGCTCGAAGATCTTGCCTCGATGATCGAGGTCGTGAACGAACCGAAAGCAGCAGAGAGCGGGCCCCTTTCAGGCCTGACACTGTGCCTCACTGGGTCGCTTGAGCGCCCTCGAAAAGAAGTTCAATTGGCCATTAAAGCAGCAGGTGGTAAAGTCGTTGGAAGCGTTTCCGCCCACCTCGATATTCTTGTTGCAGGTGAGAAAGCAGGGTCGAAACTCACCAAGGCTGAAACACTCGGCGTGACCATTTGGAGCGAGAAACAATTGCATGATGCATGCAAGTCACAGCCCGCACCACCAGTCGAAACACCACCAGTCTCGGCAGCCAAGAAACCCCAACAACCATCGCTCTTCGACTATGAGTGATTGACCCGCAAACGCAGTTTCTCCTTCCATCGAGGCGAAACCCTCTCATAGAGCACGGACAGCCAAAAGGCATGTTCAACAAACCAGCATCGATTTTGTTGGTGACTTTGCTGCTGCTTTCAGCAATCCCTCTCACCGAAGGGAACTCGGCTGGAAAGTACAACCAAAGTGCAGGTTGTTCTTGCCATGTAACAAGTGGCACGACCGCAGCGAACGTGGCAATAAGCGGCCATCCAAGCAGTTACACCGCCGGTCAAACTTACACGCTTTCCATTGCTGTAACAGGCGGCGTTTCAGGGAACGATGGCGGGTTTAGCCTCGATGTCAACAAAGGCAGTCTTTCTTCAGGAATCGGGTTTGCAGTCAATGTCGACAGCGCAGGAACAAGCGGTACACAATCAATCACAGGAAGCAGCCAGCGCTCTTGGAGCCTTGATTGGACGGCTCCCTCCACAGGATCGGGCCAAGCGACGCTCAGCGTGGCAGGCTTGACTGCCAATGGGAACTCGCAAAACGGCGGCGATCGCTGGGCAACCGCTGTCTATCAAGTTCCCGAAGCGGGTGGCGCCCCTAACACGCCCCCGACAGCCAGCAACGTTATTTTGGGTCCTTCTGGGGCAACGACCACCTCAACACTTTCACTCATTTACACGTACGCCGACCAAGAAAACGATGCAGAATCTGGTACAACCATTGAATGGTTTAGGGACGGAGCCTACACCACCAACTCTGGTTCGACGGTTCCACCATCGATCACCAGCAAGGGCCAAGAGTGGTACGCCGTCGTGACCCCTTCCGATGGAGCAGATGCAGGTACAAGCGTGACGAGCAATCTGCTGGTCATTGCGAATTCCGTACCAACGATGAATTCTCCTTCCATCACCCCATCGTCACCAGAAAGTGCAGATAATCTTTCTAATAACTACTTGGCTCTGTCTGTCATCGATCACGATCAAGACGAAATCACTTTCGAAATCCGTTGGTTGCTCGAAGGGTCTGTAGTTCCTGATTTAGATAACAGCCAGCAGGTTCCCTCCTATGCGACAAGAGCTGGCGAGAACTGGTCAATGGAAGTTCGCGCCAGCGATGGTGAAGCCACAACAGCATGGCAGACCTCTCAAACCGTCCAAATTGGTGGTGAAACGCCAAACACCCCCCCATCGGTTTCATCAGCCATTGTAGGCCCGTCAAATCCAGTTACTGGAGATAATTTAGTGTTCACTTATGGCTTCACAGATGCCGACGGCGATGCCGAAACTCGCAGCGAGATGGAATGGTACCGAAACGGCGCAATCGATCCAGTGTTCAAAGGTTCGAGTGTGCCAGCAAGTTCCACTGCAAAAGGGCAATCTTGGTTCGCTAAGGTCCGAGTAAACGATGGCGCAGCCTGGTCAACATGGACCCCCTCGAACACCGTGATTATTGGAAACACGCCCCCAGTGACCACTTCGCTCCAACTGAGTCAGACCAACATAACGACCCTTGAAGATGCAACGGTTCAGTTTTCTCAAAGCGATGTTGATGGCGACCTTCGGGCAAATTCTCAAATCATTTGGCTCAAAGATGGCGTGCAAATAAACGCTCTTGATGACAGCACGACGCTCTTCGCACAGCACACCTCAAAAGGCGAGGTTTGGACTGTACACGTGAGGGCTGGTGACGGAACTTCCCTGAGTGAGACCATGCTTGAGGCAGAACTTTCCATCATCAACAGCGCCCCTTCGGTTGAACTGCTGCTGAGCGAATCACCTTCGATCCTCAATCCACTCGTCATCACCACCACCACTGCAGATGTAGACGGTGACCTCCAAACAACATCGATTCAGTGGTACAGAAATGGCTTCCTTGAATCCTCTCTTTCGAATCAAACGACCGTTCCAGCAAACCTGCTCGGCCCGGGCCAGCAATGGTCGGTCGAGGTTACCGTCCATGATGGCACGGAATCCGGAACGGCGGCTTATGGCCAAGTTTCGGTTGCCAACCTCCCCCCTACTGCCTCGATTGAACAGCTCTCACCCTCTGTCTGGATTGGAGAAATTGTCACCCTGGATGCCAGCACTTCCTCTGATGTTGACGGACAGGTTGCATCCTATACATGGACATGGTCTGATGTTAACGGTGGTTCTGGTTCTGGGACGGGGGCCACGTTCACCTTGATTCCAACGGGCGCTGCCTCGGTTAATCTTCTCGTCACTGACGACCTTGGTGCCACAGCAACCACCAACCTACCACTGATGCCAGTGCAAGGGCCAATCGTCACTGAACTCGAAGCATCTGTTGATGGACAAACCGTTAATTTGGCGTGGGACTATGATGGACCAAACGCCACCTTTAACATCGAACGGAATGGGGCAATTGTCGCCACAGTAGCGACACAGGAATATTCGGACGAGCCTTTGATTTCAGGGCTGACCACATACACCGTACGCCCAGTGGTCGACGGGGTATCGTTGCAACCAGGTGCATCAGACTCAACCGTTGCTGAAGTGATGCCGGTGGTTGAAACCGTGGACAGCCAGGTGTCCTTTAGCGGCTCAATGATTGGATTTTTATTGGTCTTCCTTGGTGCTGCTGCCCTCGGTTTGGTTTTGTTTGAAAGGAGGGAATGATGTGCTCAAGCTCCGAGTAAAAGTCCTCCTTCTTCTGCTGGTCCTTCTTGGTTCCACAACCTTTGGAGCAGCCGAGCCGGGCGGCAATGGAGACGGTCTTCGCGACATGCAATGTGGTGGTGCCTGCCATGGTGACGCTGGACAAAATGCGACCTCTTCACTTTCTCTTTCTATTGAAACACCTGAACAGGTGTGGGCCGGCCAGCCCACACAAGTAACCATCGTGGCCGCAGGTGTTGATGTGAGCCATGACGAAGATTTAGTCGGGCTCTTCCTTTTGTCAAGCACAAATGCGAACGGAGACACACCGCTCTCGAATGGCTGGGAGATCCTCTCTGATGGCAAGGGAGGGACTGGTAATTACGTTGAGCGTTCAACAGATGGTAGCGGCGTCTCACTTCAACACACCTGGATCCTACGGACAGATACACTTGGTGAGCAGACCTTGTTCGCTTCAGTGCATCATGGTGATGCGACGGGCTCATCCCAAGGCCGGCCATTTTTTGGGATATCTGAAGCCTTTGTGATCAACATCGAACCGGTACCAGAAGACCTACCGCGCTTGCACGAGAATTTCGTACCACTCAGCATGAGGGAAGTCGGTGAAGCGACGCTTGTCGAACTTCAGACCAAATTCACGGAGACGGTTGCCATCGAATGGCAAACTGAAGACGGGGCGATCCTCGATGCCCCGGTGAATGCATCGGGAGAACAGCTGTGGGAATTCTCTCTCCCTGCAACCCTCAAACCCTCAAGCTTGCAATGGCGTGCTACATTCACGGGGCAAGGTCCTGAGCAAACCACACCTTGGTTTACACTCGCTGCTCAAATCACTCCAGCAGAGGTTGACGACCGTCCAATTTACATCCAAGGTCTGGCCATGGGCCTGCTTCTTTTCGGTGCTGTTGTGGCTTTACAAAAGCCTCGAACGAACCCAGAAGCCGCTCTCAAAACATTTGACCAAACCGCCGAGATCTTCACCGTCCAAGCCGCAGAACCAGTTGCAGAACCAGTTGCAGCGTCGTTATCTGACGCCCCTGCACCGATCCCAGAAGAGGGCTTGCCATCTGGTTGGACCGAAGAGCAGTGGGCCTGGTATGGCCATGAATACCTTGCAGGAACCTATGGAGGTGGCCAGTGATGGTCTCGGCCAATACGTTCCATGTCGTTGCGACCGAATTGGTGGTGGGGGCTTATTCTCTAGCAGGCATCGCCTTTCTGTTTTGTCTACTTTGCCCGTGGTTGCCAACGTCAATCAAAGAAAAGCGATCAGCAGGCGACGCTGTGGCCCATTCAGCCCTCATGTTTGGAATAATTGCTACCCCTTTTGCCATTTGGAGCGGGTTATCTTCTGCCCCCAGCGGGGACATGGGAAGCCCATTGCTGGCGAACAAAATGCTGCTCTCAATGAGCGGGCTCGGACTTGCTTTGGGCACGTTGGTTGGCCGTTGGCGCGGCGGGGCCGCAGTTTGGGAGACGAGGAGATCGAGCATCATTCAAGCATGCTCGGGAGCGGGTGCTACGGGACTGATGTTACTTACAGCATCAGCTGGTGGAACGTTCTCACGAGGCGAGTCCTTGCTTGATTGGCTGCATTTACCCTACAATGAGGTCATGTTGATGCCAACATACCTCAGCGTTGTTCTGCTTCTTCTCGGTCTTGCTTGCACCGTGGTCGGCTTCAAGCCTACCGATTAACTGTACATCGAGTTGCCTTGGGTCGTTTCTGGTAAGGCCGCGCCATCCATCATCGACTTGATTTGGGCTTCGAGTAATTCTGCTTCCTCAATCAGTGGCTGATGAGGTAAATCAATCGCCGGCAAGTAGGCATTCAGATGTTCGATAAGGGTCGCTGCAGCACGAGCATCAGGGAAGCGAGGGTCTGCTTCAACCATGATCGACATGAGGTCCAAACCTCTCCGCCGTGCTTCGCTAAGAATTGCTGCGTTGATGCCCTTGATCACGCCTTGGTTCAGGAGCGGGATGCCCAATTCTTTGAGCATCTCTCGGACCTTTGCATTGGCGCCAATACCGACGACGTCAACGCCTTCAGTGTCATCGTATTCAACCGACGGTTCCGAGCCATTGAGGTTGCCTTTCATTCCTTCTTTGGCAAACGCATCGATGACAACACCAGCGACGATGTTATTTTCTTTTGACCATTCAAACATAGCCCAGACAATGTCATTGATCAATGGTTCTGGAATGACGAGTTCACTCATCAACAGAATGACCTGATCACAGCCTTCAATGGTGCACTTAGGGCTTCCTGCATAGGCGCGAATGACCGGCATTGGCTCGCCATCGTTGACGAGTGTAATCACCGGTAGGCGGCTGTCGACAACAGCCCCAACGAATTCAAGGCCCAGGTGATCGATCAGGAAATGAGCTACGACGCTCGAAACCATGCCGATGCTTGGGAAGCACGCTACAACGAGTGCGTTTTCCGTGTTGACGTCTTTCGTAATGCGAACTTTTGCGCCTTCCATGATTCCCTGACAAGTCCCCTTCGGTATCAACACTTTGCATCCATTGCTTGAGGCCGGTGGCTTCATGTTTGTTGAGGCCAAGCACATTCTATGGCCGATGTAGCACGACCCCACATGCTTTCTCCATCAGCCTGGAACCGTTACGAAACCTGCCCCCGCATGTACTGGTTGAGCCGGCAAGGCTTGCCAAGGAAAGCAGGTATGGCAGCATCAGTTGGAACTGCCGTTCACGCCTCAATTGAAGATCTTGTCAACCTCGATATCAGCGGAAAACCAGATGCGGAGAGCGGATGGATTGTTGCTGAGGCAGAACGGGTACTGAAGGTACGCTGGGAAGAAGAGAAGGCCGTGTTCATGGCCACACCTCGCCGGCCAAAATGGAAGGAGGAGAAGTGGAAGGACGCCTTACAACATCAACGCGGGGGTATCATCATGCTTCTCGATCACGTCGGGGTTCGGGGACTCGATCATCAAAGAATTACTGCGGCGTTGTGGCGAAGAATTCAATCTGCAGCGATCGCAGTGGAAGGGGAATTAAAAACCTCAGACGGGCGTTTGATGGGGCGACTTGATTTGTTGATGACCGATCTTGACGAAGCCGGTCAACCGAAAGGCTGGTTGGTTGCAGATCTCAAGACTGGCCGGATTCCTGAAGGTGAGTTGAAGGTGGACGTCAACCGTCAATTGCGTATGTATCGCGACATTCTCCTTTCCAATAACCCAGGTGCCCCACCGGTTCGTACTGAAGGCTGGTACACACATGATTCCTCAAAATGGGCTGCCGTTGGTGAGAGCGTTTTGGAAGACGCCTATGCTGCTTGGCAGGCCACAATACCAACCCCCCTCCCTATGGAGCCGACAGTGGGGGACGCTTCGTGCGGAGGATTTTGTGATTGGAAAGCTTGGTGCCCACATTGGTGGAATTGGCGGCATGAGAACGGAACGCTTCACAAGAGCGACTTCGCAGATGCTGTAGTTCTCCTTCACGAATTTGATCCTTCGACTGGTGCTGCTGTGTTGGAGTTATGCGAGCCGCTTAACGAAGATGGCCGTGCCATTCCAACGGGTGTGCATCAATCAGCTCGGTTTTCTGACCGTGGTAAAGAAGCCCTCCAAGAAGCACTTGCAAGCGGGCATCAAGGGGCTCTCTTCCTCGGGTCCATCATGACTGCTCAACGGGTTTGGCGCGTCGGCCACTGGTGCGATGTTTTGCCCTGGAGTCCAATGCCCGACGGTGTTGAACATCACCGGACGTGATGGAAATGGACGTCCTTTACCCATGGCTACCAAGCCGTTGCAAGGCTTTGCCTCATATGTTTCCGAGGTAGGTGCGAACGCGGTCTCGTGCATCATCGTCTTCGATGCCTTTGGGCGACAGCAACCATTGGATGTAACGTGGATCTTCCTTCTGAACTTCGCTCAAATGGCGCCCTTTATGCCGGCCAAAGGCGAGCACCATGTGCCCGTCATCAATTCGAATTTTTCCAAGGTTGTCGACCGGCTCAAGGTCGGTTAAACCACGCCCAAGGTCCGAAGAGTCAGGGCTGGCTGCTCCGTGGACAGCCCAGCGTTCAATCTCTTCAACAGACTTGCGGAATGATGGCGCATGATCAACAGAGAGCCTCCAAAACAGAAGCAGCGATGCAGCAGCGTCAGCAGCAGCGGTGTGGGCGTTTTTCAGTTCAATCCCATGGCGCGTACATTGCGGCCCAAGGCCGTGCGGTCGTCCGATTTTCAACCGGCGGACCAGTTCATAGGTGTCCATGATTGCTTTGGGTTTTGGTGCTTGTTTTCCGAGGCGGAGGTACTCGCTTTCCAACATGGACATGTCGAATTTCCGGACGTTATGTCCGACGATGATAGCGCCTTCGATGAGTTCGGAGACATCGTCAGCGATGGTCGAAAAGTCTCCCTTTGAACGAACATCAGGATCATAGATGCCGTGAACGCGGCTTGCGCCAGCAGGAATGGGGCGTCGAGGATTGACGAGTTTCTCATAATGAATTTCAGACCCGTCAGGGTTGGCTCCGACCAGGGCTAACTGGACCACTCGGTCGTATTGTGTGGACACGCCAGTCGTCTCCAAATCGAAAGCGAGCACTCGCTCACCAGCCAAGAGGTCTGCGGCCATAGCAACACACTAACGGCGTCCCTCTTTCAACATCTCCCAACCATCGGAGAGAGGTCATATTTGATCAGGCGGCAAACCACTGGGCACAAAGCATCTAAAAACCGAGATATTCCGATACCAAACGGCTGAAGATTTAACCCCCCGGCACCGAACACGCAGGTATGAAAGGAGCAGATTTACCACCCCAGTCTGTTTCAACGCCCGTTGCTGGATTCCGTCGAATTGAATCTTTGGATGTGCTTCGTGGTGTGGCTTTGCTCGGGGTGCTTTTGCTAAACATTCTCGCATTTGGAATGGCCTCAGTCGGGTATTACAATCCATTTGTCGGGCTTGGCAATCATCCCGAACTAAATTATGCCGTTTGGGGCGGCATCAATCTCTTTTTCGAGGGTTCGATGCGGGCCCTTTTCTCTTTGTTGTTCGGTGCAGGTATCGTGATGTTTACGACGGGTCTCGGCAGCAAGTCAGGTGTTGAAAAAAGCGGTTGGTTGCACTATCGCCGCACGTTCTTTTTGCTTCTCTTTGGAATCTTTGATGCCTATATCCTGCTATGGAAAGGCGATATTCTGATGCTTTACGCCGTCGCGGGGGCTTTGCTTTACCCATTGCGGCACGCACAACCAAAAAACTTGGTCATCCTTTCAGTTACCATTTTGTTTTGTTCTTCCTTGCTGTTCATCACTGCCGGTGGAGTCATGATGGATGCAAGGGCTGCAGCAGAAGTTGTTGAATCGGACCCTGACGGTAATTATTCTCAGGCGTTCCTAGATGAAGCAACCCTTTGGCATGAATCAGAAAATTCCTTTGAATACAATGAAACAGCGGTCGACAAAGAACTTGACATTCGCAAAGGGTCCTATGGAGAAGTTGCGGTTTACAACGCAAAAGGCGTCAATGAGAATCTGCTGTTTTTCGCCCCTGTGTTCATGCTTTGGGATGTCATAGGAATGATGCTTCTTGGAATGGCAATGTACCGGAAGGGAATCTTGTCGGCAAAAGGTTCGCGCATGTTCTACATGCGGTTGACGATAGGTGGCTTTGGCGTGGGCTTGCTCGTGAATGGATATGAGTTGTACCAGGCGATTGATTCTGGATTCGATGCGATCGTGATTTCGGGCTACTTTCAGGGCACCTACCAAGTTGGTCGAGTGTCCATGGCCATGGGCTGGTTAGGCCTCATCATGCTGCTTTGTCAAAGCCAGATGTTCCCTTCACTGCGCCTCAGATTGTCAGCTGTCGGCCGCAGTGCTTTGAGCAATTACCTTCTCCATTCGCTGATTTGCATGGTGCTGTTTACGGGTGCAGGATTCGGTTTAGTTGGCATGTTCGAGCGTTGGGAATTGTACCTCGTTGTTCTCGCAATCTGGGTGGTTCAGCTTCTTGTGAGTCCTTGGTGGTTGAACCGCTACGCCTTTGGCCCGGCAGAATGGCTTTGGCGTACGATGACCTACGGTACCAAGCAACGTTGGCGTGTGTAAGGTTGCGCCTTTTATTCACATCCAGAACGGGGTGCACAAAGACATCTATGCCCCCAAGCGTTAGAAAGGGAAGCGGGCTCGACCGAATAATGTGGAGTTCACGAGAAGCCCGGCGCGTCGGTTTCGTGCTCTTGGCCGCCCTCGTGATGGCAACGACTTCACTCTCAGGCTGCACTGGTGTTTTGGATACAACGGTGAGCCCCCGAGCCTCACTCAATGCCTACCCGTTGCTCATTCAAGAAGGCGAGACCGTTACCTTTGATGCACGTCAATCCGAAGCAGTGGAAGGCGTCATCACCTCGTACGCTTGGTCGTTCGGCGATGGCAGGCAATCAGAAACAGTATCAGGTTTCACCTCTCACACATACGCAACCTATGGCATCTTTACCGCCCAACTCACCATCACAAACGACCAAGGCGGCGTGGATGACATCACGGCTACAGTCATCGTGAACGGCGCCCCACAACTCAACCTCACCTTCCCTGAACTCATTCGATCCGGCGACTCTGCTCTGCTCGATGCCAGTGACAGCTATGACCCAGAAGGCAAATCCTTGGCGTTCGCATGGGATTTGGACTGGAGCGAAGACAGCGATAAGGACGGCGACCCTCGAAACGATGTCGACGCAACCACCGATAAAGTTCTGATTCCAACCAACCGTTCAGGAACCATCACTGGAAGTTTATTCCTCGATGATGGTGAAGGGGCGACGGCACAACAGGTGTTCACCCTTGATGTGTTAACTCGAAGGTATGAAGTGACATGGAAGACAATGGAACTGGAGTACACCTGGGATGAATACCTCGCTCAAGGAGATGAATGGCAAGGCAACATAACGCCTGGCCTCGAAGGGCGCGTGTTGAGCTTCGAAGGCATCCTCACCCTCTCACAAGACGTGTTGGCTCCACAAGATAATTTCACACTCAATGTCCTGATTATCAATGATGGATTCAAGCGCTCTGACCAAACCTCGGGAGAGAACCTCACCTCAAATGAATCAGCTACAGCGACCGTGTCAGCAGAGGATTTGAACATGTTTGGCGAAGACGGTATGTTTGACTCTGATTCAGAAGAAGACCTCTTGCAGTTGCTGCTGATGGATGCAAACGCTCGGGCTGGCCAAGGTGACTGGACATGGACTGTTGTTGCCCAACAAGCTGACCCCGACCCCCCCTTCGAAGGCCTACCCGACCCTGATCCTGGAAACGACTGGACGCTCACCGTCGTTGTCAAGTTGCATGTGCCAGAACTTGTCGAGATTGCTTACGAGTGACCACTTTGGTCAATGGAAAGGCGTATCAATCACCAGCCCTTCGCATGGACTGATTGCAATGGTCGATACCCTCGAAATCAGCCGCGTCAACATTCGAGATTCGTTGTCTGTTGACGTTTCTGTCTGGATGCACCACCCGAACGATATGGACTTCAGGCCCTCGCTTTCAGTTGCAGGAAACACCTTCACCATCTCAAACCATAGCGACGGCGCCACCCTTGCTTCTATTGAACTCAATGAAGAGCAGATGGAAGCAGTTGTGCGCGATGAAGCAGCGGAACTCCGTGTTAAATTCCAAGTCCGCGGCATGCATGGAGAACTCAATAAAATCCACCCAATTATTGCAGATGGAAAAGCAAAGAAACTTGCCACTGCAAACTGGAAAACCACCCAAAAAGTCTCTTTTAAGTGAATTTCGGCCACTTATTCGCTTGGGACAGCCACCGTGTCTTTCATATCGGTTCATTTTGATTTTTCAGTACATGCCCCCAAGAAGAGAAGGTAAAGGATCCCAGAAGCAAGCACGTTATGAACGCCTAAAAAACGAGATATTACGTTTCGTTGGCGCCAACCCAGGGTGCTCTGCTCAATCCATCGTCGCTTGCCTTTCAAATGACCGAGCCATGCGAAATCATGGACTTACGCCCCGTAAAGTCGGATTCTTCATACCACGCCATCTCAGTGATTGCTTGGAATGGTGGCAAGATCATACTGCTGGACGAAGAGTGTATGGTGAACTTGGCTGTGTTCAAGCACCTGAAAAAGTGTGATCTTTTCGCCACCAATGGGGGCGCACTCATGTATGGTGTTGTTCACCCACGAAACATGACAGCCACCGTCGCGGCTTACTTTGATCTCGATGGTACCCTTCTTGACGCATCGAGTGAAAAGACCCTCGCCGCCGAACTTGGTAAGCGACGCCCTTGGCGAATTCCAGTGGCGACGGTGAGTTGGACGCTTGGCTTGGTTGGCAACCTGCTTCGTGGGCGGGCCTTCTATGACGCTGCTCGAAACCGGGGTCATTTCTCACTCGCATCTTGGCGTGTCCTCGAAGCGTATTCGACCCGTTTGGCAGCAGAGCGCCTTGCGCCTTGTGTGTCTGAAGAAGCCAAGGCTAAGTTGGCTTGGCATCGCGAACAAGGGCACCGACTTGTCTTGGTGACCGCTACAATCGCACCCATGGCTGAAGCGATGGGCGAGGTGCTTGGCATGGACACAGTTTACGGCTGTGGACCAGCGTCAAGAACCGGCATCCTCAGTGGATCTGAACGAGGCTGGTCGGTTCCTCGAAGAAAAGGAAAAGTCCCTGTGGTTGAAGCCGACGCTCTAGCAAACGGACACGATCTTTCACACTGCTATGCCTATGGCAACACGCTTGCCGATTCTTGGTTTATGCGAATCACAGGAAACCCAGTTGCAATCAATCCAGAGGGCTCGCTACGAACCTTGGCCAAAAAGCACGACTGGCCGATGCATGAATGGCGGGTTTGAACATCAACGCTATCGCATCTTGGAGTTAAGAGCGGCCCCACCGCGATTCGAACACGGGTTGCTGGCTCCGCAAGCCGGCGTGATATCCAAGCTACACTATAGGGCCTTGGTGTTCGGTCCACCGACCGCTTGGATATAAGCGCAACGGGTTACGTTTTGTTGTTGCCAAACACTGAGTCAAGCAAGCCTTCTTCACGCCCCACCGTTTGGGCGAAGCATGGCGGTGGAACTGTCGCGAAGGGTCGATTACCCAATGCTGGATGGTGCAAACATCGCATACTACCCACGAATATTTGACCTCGCCCATCGTTTTTTTGAAGAAGCATGGGAGCCAATGTGTGGCGTATCCTACCCGGTCCTGATCAATGAACGCAAGATTGGATTCCCAGTTGTTCGTGTTGAAACTGATTTTATCGCCCCCTTGCGCTATGGTGACACAATCCACGCAACGCTATCGATCGAACACGTTGGGACGTCTTCATGCACATGGGGGTACATCCTCCAAAATCAAAATCAAGAGATGCTATGGCGTTCGAGCCAAGTGACCGTTTGTGTTGACATGGACACACTGGAATCCCAACCGATTCCCGATGACCTTCGGGTCGGATTGCTTGGCCATCTCGTGGAGGAATCAAAGTGAGCGATTTAGATTTAGGATTCACGATGCGGATGGATGACGCAGATGCCGTACCTGCTCCACCCGTGGACATGTTTGCTGTCCGTCCCGATCCTAAAGGTCCGAAAACAGTGGCCGTTCTGATTCTGCTTGGAGCCATTTTGTTGGGGTATCAAGGCTATGGCGATTATCAATTCCACACTGCAGAAGATCTGTCTGATTCAGAAGTTGCAACCCTCCTGATCACCCCTAACAGTCAGGCGAGTGATGCTGATGACCTAACGGTGGAGCAGTACCAAGAATTTCACGATCAAGCTCGAGATTCTGGGGGCTATGGCCTTCGTGCAGTTGGGTTTGCCATCACTGCCTTGCTGATGATCATCGGTTCAATTTTGTTGTTCCAACTCAAACCACTTGGTGCCTGGATGAACGTGATTGGTGCCAGTATTGGACTGATTACAGGCGTCGTCGGTAGCTGGCTGGTTGGTGGCGCAGCAGTCGACAGCCTCACCGGCCCTCTGTTGCTCACCTATGAGATTTCAACCTATTTTTGTGGTGTTTGCATGGCGACATGCCTCAGCCTCGCTGCTTTACCGCTGCTCAACGCTCGCGCAAGGCTTGCACTGTATTCACGTCCGAAAGTGCTTCTTGTTTCAGAGCAAGAATGAACCGGTTCAAGCATCGCTGGGGCGGGGCCACTTCTTGGCAAGCGCCTTCTGCAACCCTTCATCCATCGTCGCGTTCCACCAGTCACTGCCTTGCCAAATAGCGTATTTGCCACGTATGCCCCGAAGATCGGCACCGGAGAATTTACAATTTCTGAAGTTTGAAAGGTTGAGTCGGGCCTTCCTCAAATCCGCCCCTCTAAAATCAGCGCCGTCAAATGCCGATTTCATCAAATCCACTTCGTACATGGAGGCCTTTCGGAAATCACAGTTTGAAAAATCTCCTTCGGTAAGATCGGCTCCATCAAGGATGCTCCTGCGAAAGTTCGAACCGGCATGCCGCCCCTTTCTCAAGATATCAGAGGCGTGATTTTGGAAGGACCAATCCAGTACGACGGATTCGATTTCCCCGGTTGATTCCCTCGGGTCGTCGCCCCCTCCGCCAGACATTACCATGGTGTAGCCTCATGCAGTGGAGCGTTTATCAAGATGAGTTCGGCCTTCTTCGGTCAGAAGAGCAAACCTGTTTTTGTCTTCCTTTCCTTCAGGAATGGTGAGGAAGTTTCGTTCCCTCAACCGATTGAGATAAAGCGAGAGGTTGCCGGGAGGGTTGATTTTTGCATCTTCAAACAACTGGTTGATGATACGCGGCGGGCTATCTTGGACGCCCTCAACTTCCCGGAGGTAGTGAATCGCACCGAGAACCTGATCGGGTTTCCGTTCTAAAGAACAGGTTTCCAGCAGGACTCTGAAGGCAGACCCTCGTTCCGGAAGGCCCTTCTCTTTCGCTGCAGAAACAGCGGCCTGCACTGCTTCGGCACGGGCTTGAGTCAGCCTGTCGAGCATCAGGGTCCACGTGTCGTCTTGTCGGTGAAGGGCTAACTGCTCTTCGACTTCCATAGGAGCGCCTTCAAGATCGATTTCGATGTCACCGGCGATGACGGAGACTTTGCTGCTCGTTTCCATTTGGTGCCCCTCAATGTGAAAGTGCCTCTCTTTTCCGTATAACCCTTTAGCGTTCATGTCAATGAACTTCTGTGCCCGAAACATAGCAAAAAGTCCAATTTACCCCGGAGAACACCCATCATGAGCCGTAAGGAACTTGAAGGGCATGCGACCCCAGAGGTACAGTGACAACCATGGATAACCCTCGCCGAACCGGCCCGTATGTTCTTGTTCTGCTCTTGTTGCTTCAGTCATTTGCGGCAATTTCCGTTTCTGCAAACCCCACAGCGGGGGCGGTGAGCACTTTCGATGGAGGCAGTGCTGCGCCTACGGCCAGCGTCATAGAGGGCCAAATAAACACCCAGATCGGAATTGAAGTGCCACGAAACGTGACCTTCAATTCGGCTTCGTTCTTGATTAACGCCAAAGCCGAGGTTTCATCACCTGGCCAAGTGTACATTGACATCGGTCAAGACGGGGTCAAAGAATGGGCTTTCGAAGGTTTAGGCTACGGCGATCTTGGCCATCAAAACACTTTTTCCAACGGAAACACATCTTCTGAAGTGTTCTCGACAGGAGCCGCGTTATCATCTCTCTTTTTCCTTCCATTCGCATCATCGATTGAATCTGCACAGCTCAACACTTCGTTCACCCCCGAAGTGAACGGGGGTTTCATGCCAGTTGGTGCGGTCACCGACTACACTTCTGGGGATACCGACAATGACACGCTACCAGAGATTGTTGTTCTTTCAAGAGATTCAACCGTGACCGGATTCAATGCAGGCATCCTTCGTATTGATTGGGACTCTACTTCAGGACTCAACACCTCCAATTGGACACAAACCTGCGCTGGTGCCAGCGAGGTTGATGTAGGCGATTTCAATGACGATGGCCACGATGACATCGTCACCTTCGCCTATGGTTCGGATTTAGCTTGTGTCCATTTCACAAATGCTGCAACCTCTGCTCTTGGCGCTGCGCAGCCTCTTTCCTTGTACAGCAACAGTATTTCTGCAGCCGTCGGCGATTTCAACAACGATGGTCATGCTGACGTGGTTTCAATTCACGCGGGTGGACAGTTTGTGGTCCGAACATACAATGACAAAATCAGTGCATTCGCCGACAACCAAACCCACACCATCAACATGAACAACACCGCAACAGCCACCACACTCACATCAATGACTGCGGGAGTGTTTGGGGCAAACTCAACCATATTCTCAGCCGTCGTCACGGATTTCTTTGGTCACAGCACACCCCTCGGATGGGTGCTCGGCAGCGGCATCACTGAAAATCCAAACCACTTCGATGGCTTAGAATCAAACTTCGTGACTGGCGACTTTGACGGCGACGGAGACATCGACTTTATTGGGACCAATCAACAAGGCTACACAATCGCCTTGAATGATGGGGTGCAATGGAACACTACAAGCGTGCTGTCCACTGTTGAACTCACCAATGCCTCGATCTTCGACCATGATGGCGACGGGACAACATCGCTTGTGATCCCCGCTCCAGGGTCAAGCGATGGCATTGCCCAAACCATTGATGGTAATTTGAACGTCTTCGATCTGAACGCTACATCCATCGGAAACGTCTCAGCAGCCGTGCAACCGTGGTCAATACCAACCAATGTCCAAGCCGTTGATATGAACGGCGATGGCCTTCTCGAACACATTGTCGCAGCAGGTGAAAGTTCCCTTGGCCTGTACATTGGTGGCTGGCACCACATTGGTCTTGACGTCAACAACGATGGCCAAGACGACCTCGCAACATCAGGCTATGCGGGCGATGCTTCATTTGGTATGACACCACTCTACATCGAAGATCCGATGGGGAACATTTCGGCCATCCTTTCAGTCTTGATGAATGCCCTCCCTTACACCGCCGATGGTTTTGACGTGCGCCTTTCGACCCTCGAATTCTCTATGTCAAACACTGGAAACGGGACCTTCAACCTCTCAGGTTTTGACATTGGGTATGACGCAGATTTCATCGTCGAAAACAATCCGTATTCAGCGGGTAACCTGACCAACATCATCAATCAACAGCAAACAGCCGGTACCGGAACAATCCTCATCCCCATCCCAGTCAATTCAACCCTGAATGGGACCTTCGCAGTTTCAGGATTGATCGCCCAATATGTTCCAGGGGCGCCAAACCTCTCCCTTCCGCCAACACCGGTCGTTTTGGTGTCAGAATTAACTTCAGATTATGTTACAATTGAATGGCAAGATATCACTGATTTCGGGGACGATCTCATCCAATTCGAAGTGTTCCGTTCCGCCCCAAACACGACATTCGACCTGACTTCTCCGCTGACCAATGAAGGCATCAACATGACCATTGATGGCGACGTCGTTCACGGTGAATCCTATGTCTACGGCGTCCGCTCCCTCCATTCGTTTGGGGTGACAAGCTCCATGTCCACACCGGTGCTCGTCACCATCCCATACCCAGGACCCCCATCTGCAGTGAACGGGCTTACCTTGTCCGATACCACAAATGACACCGGTGGTTCACTTGATGTGACATGGAACATTTCGAGCGATGGGCCTGTCGAATATCGCGTCTATGTTGAAAGTTCCAACATCAGCTCCCTTGACGGTTTGGTAGCCATCGCAACCCTGCCTCATTCGACCAATCAACCAACGATGTCTGTCAACACGGCAGAAGTTGGTTCCATCCTTGTAGACGGAACCCCTTACTATGCTGCAGTCGTTGCCTTTGACAGCTATGGTAACGCAACCTCGTCCTTCAGCACCGCAGGCCCTGTGAGTCCACTGAACAACTCAATGCGAAGTGCGTTGATTGAGTACACCCTCTCATCGAGCAGCGACCATGCCCTCAACCAATTCGGTTTGAGTGCTCTTGATTCATTGTACCTCAACATCACTTTGAGCGCCAACGGCGAATTACTGGCCGGTGAAGACCTCGAACTTCACGTCGAGGCAACAGGCATCACGTTCAGTATCTCGGGAACCACAGATGAGGAAGGGATCTGGCAAGCTGTCGCAGTGGAAGCCCTCACCGAACTCGGCGGGACCTTCATCACGTTCTTTGACAGTGCTTCATTCACCATCGAATACCTCGGGAACAGTGGAGCCATAAGCATGCAACCCGTTGCACCAGCGACCCTCACATTGGAAGGAATTGGTTTGCTTCGTGCTGAGATCAGTATGGATGGCCCCGTTCTCAGTGTTGATGAATCAGGTGTCTACAACCTTGAGGTTGACTTGTCTGCGGAATTGCCAACACAGAACACCTACCTCGAAGGGCTAACCTACAGTTGGGAGCAGCACAACGCCAGCGGCAACATCACCAGCAGCGGTACGATTGAAGTGAAAGGGGGCCAATTGATTCTTTCAGGCACGGCCAATTCCACTGATACCTTGACCCTCATCTCTGACCCAAGCAAGTCTTGGATCATTCCATCGATCAATCCGCTCGTGTTCTCCTTTGCCGGCGGCTCCGGTGGCAGCGGCAATGATACAAACGAGACGGACTCCAATGAGACCGAGAACAATCAGACAGAAGAGCCATCGTTCCCCGATGCAACCCTGCCGGCCCTCATCGAGTGCGGCACGGCCACCTACGCGTGGGAGGGGGATGGCACGGATTCAACCATCGAATGCACCATTACCAATCCGAATCCGTTTGATGTGTTCGTAGGGTTTTCCTGGAAAGTGATTCCAACAACGCTTCCACCGTTCACCTTTGAGTCGTCCTTATTGAGTGGAAGTGAGCCAACCCTCACCATTTCTGCGGAGGGCTCGACTCAAGTTGAATTCCTACCGGTTCGTAATGGGCCCTCTGACGGTTTGTTCCCTGGCATCCAGGGTGTGGAGTACATCGTTTACATCACATGCTCGGAGGTCGGCGGAGCCAATCAGTGCGACTCCATGGCCACACCAACCGCAAGCACTGAAGGTGAATTGCAATGGACGCTGGGCGAACAACCTGAGGTGGAACAACCAGTTGACACAACACCGACCGATACCAAGAGTTCAGCTCCACTTTTGGTTGGCAGCATCCTCGGACTTCTCTTGGTGGTCGCTGTTGTTGGCGGCGTGATCGTCTTACGAAATAAGGAAGATGAAGAGGACGATTGGTACGACGAAGACGAAGAAGAAACCGATGCCCCAGTCGTAGAGAAACCAGGAAGCGAATCGAGCAAATCTCTTCAGGAACTGAAATCCGAGGGGCGCTCAATCGATGATATCGAAGTTCCAGAAGAACGTGCATCAAGTCTGTTCGATGAATTCGACACTTCTCCTGTTGAGGAAATTGAAGACTATGAATCCGAAACATTTGACGGGGGATCTTCTTTCGAAGAGGCCGACGGAGAAGCCGAAGAGCCCGACATCAGCACGGACGAAAACGGTACTGAATGGTGGGAAGATGAAGAAGGCGTCTGGTGGTATCGTGAGGAAGGATGGGAAGATTGGGCAGTTTGGGAAGACTAACCCCATCGTAGGTCTTTTCATACAACCGTTCTCACCCTTATTACAGAGGGCGATTTATGGAGCATGAGTTCAAAGGCTACGCACTTGTTCTTCAAGAGGGCGCTGATCCACGAACTGGCGGTGTCGCAATCGCTGGTTTCACCACAGCCGGAATGGTTGGTGTCATCGCCGCTTCACACATCATTAAGACCCTCAAATTACGCCAATTAGGCACGGTCCTCAACGCTGAATTTCCGGCAGTGGCACTGATTCATAACGAAGTTCCAAAGCACCCCGTGCGGGTGTATCAAGGCGAAGGCATCGGGGTGTTCACCTCCGAAATACAATTCAAGAATGAACAAGACATTATGTTCGCATCAACGGTTTTAGAATGGTTCACGAAAGGTGGCTTTGATCGCCTCATCATCATCGATGGACTTGTCGGTTCAAGCGATGTTCCAACTGGGCAATTGTTTGGCGTCGGGTCTTCTGATGCAGCACGAGCACGGCTTCGAATCGCAGGCATCGAACCAATTCAGCAAGGTATTGTTGCAGGCATCACAGGTTTCCTTCTCGGTGAAGGCGACCGACTTGGGATTGACGTGACGGCTTTGTTAGCGGAAGCCAGCCCTTTGTATCCCGACGCAAGGGCAGCTGCTCTTGCGGTTGAGGCGATTGGTGAATTAACCGGCCTCGAAATCCCATTGAGCGAACTTCTGGAGAATGCACAAACCATCGAATCAAGCGTGCAAGATGTTATTGAAAATTCGAGGACCATGCTCCCAGGGCCTGAACTGGATTTGGGCAA
>Ga0115003_10000387_pt1 | contig 38724 bp, 39 predicted proteins | sample ArcticOcean_MG_C_7_FD_88736 | JGI IMG/M metagenome (GOLD analysis project Ga0115003, IMG submission 88736) | Marine microbial communities from western Arctic Ocean - ArcticOcean_MG_CB11_88 | ecosystem: Environmental > Aquatic > Marine > Oceanic | place: Arctic Ocean: Canada Basin | collected...
CGGCACAGGCGTGCGCAATGCGTTGGCTGATGTGTTGGCTGATGATGCGGTTGTGCATATGTGCGCGCCGTTTGGCGATATCACGGGGGCTGCATATTTCGACACCGTTTTTGCGCCTTTGGTAGCAGCCATGCCGGATGTTGAACGTCGTGATTGGATCGTGATGGCGGGGGCCGATGATCATGGCGCCGATTGGGTCGGCTGCGGTGGCCACTATGTTGGGACGTTTGCCGCGCCGTTTTTGGGTATCGTCCCAACGCAGCGTTTGGCCCACATGCGGTTCCACGAATACTATCGAATTGCCGACGGCAAGATCGTCGAAATCCAAGCGATTTGGGATATTCCCGAATTGATGATGCAAGCTGGCGTTTGGCCGATGGCCCCAAGTGTGGGCCGCGAGTTTTGCGTGTTTGGTCCAGCGACTGGCGATGGTATTCAAAGCGGTCCTTATGATGGGCTGGCATCAAAGGCGTCGAAAACCCTTGTCGTTGATATGCTGGCCGCGTTGACCCGCCATCCGGTTGAGCCGGTGGAAGCGATGGAATTGCCCCGATATTGGTCTGAAAAGATGAACTGGTACGGGCCTGCCGGTATCGGCACGGCGCGCGGTATTGATGGATTTCGCAATCACCATCAGATCCCGTTTCTAAATGCGATGCCGGATCGCGGGCAAGCCGACGGCGATCTGACGTTCCATTTCTTTGGCGATGGCAACTATGTTGGTGTGACGGGTTGGCCGGATATGAAGCAGACGATCATACATGATGGCTGGCTCGGGATCGCACCTGCGGGGCAGCGGATCACAATGCGGAGCCTTGATTTTTGGCGCGTTGAAAACGGCAAAATCCGTGAAAATTGGGTTTTGTTGGACCTCATCGATATTTTCGCGCAGATTGGCGTCGACGTTTTCGCCCGCATGAGGCAAATGTCATGACGCTTTTTCAGAGCTCATATATGTCCGCTGGAGGCTCCGACCTCTCGCTGTTAAGAAAGCCAAATTTATGACCCTTCCGAAGACCCCATCTTTCCGCCTTGATGGCAAACGCGCGCTTGTTGCTGGTGCATCAAGTGGGATCGGGCTTGCCTGTGCTGTGGCGCTGGGCGAGGCGGGTGCGAATGTGACACTAGCCGCGCGCACGTCTGACAAATTGGCCGATGTCGTGTCCCAAATGCGTGCGGCAGGTATGACGGCCGAGGCGCTGACGTTGGACGTGACCGATGTGGGTGCTACTGCGCAGGCAGTAGCCAGTGCTGGTCCGTTCGACGTTCTTGTCAACTCTACCGGTTCAGCGCGGCATAGCCCGTCGGTTGACACCACGCCCGAAGACTTTGACGCGGTACAGGCGTTGAACTTCAAAGGTGCATATTTCCTGACCCAAGCGGTCGCTAAGGGCCTAATTGCTGCGGGTAAATCCGGCAGTTTGATTAATATCACCAGCCAGATGGCCCATGTTGGCGGCATTGATCGCGCGGTATATTGCGGGACCAAGTTCGCCGTTGAGGGCTTTAGCAAAGCAATGGCAATCGAGTGGGGACCGTTGGGTATTCGCGTCAATACGGTTTGTCCGACGTTCATCCGCACTGCGTTGACTGAAGTCACATTTGAGAACCCAGAGCGCCTGAAATGGATTACCGAAAAGATCAAACTTGGCCGCGTTGGTGAAGTGACTGACATCATGGGACCTGTGGTTTATCTGGCGTCTGATGCATCTGCGCTCATGACCGGTACGTCGTTGATGATCGACGGCGGTTGGACGGCTGACTGATGGGTGTTGTAACGTCTCTTCAGGTGGCGGAACGCGCTGGTGTCAGCCAATCGGCGGTCAGCCGCGTTTTCACGCCGGGTGCATCTGCGAGCGCCAAGACGGTTGAAAAGGTCAAAAAGGCTGCTGCTGAATTGGGGTATCGCCCCAATATGATGGCCCGCGCGATGATCACCGGCAAAAGCCGTATCATCGGTTTGGTCGTCGCTTATTTGGACAATCAGTTTTATCCGCTCGCCCTCGAGCGATTGTCAAATGCGCTGCAAGCCAAAGGCTATCATATTCTTGTTTTCACGGCTTCCAACGACAATGATCATGTCGCCCGTGTCGTCGAAGAGCTGATGGATTATCAGGTTGAAGGCATTATCACCGCAAGCGTTGGTATGTCGTCCGAATTGACCCAGCGCTGCGAAGATGCCCGCATTCCGATTGTTATGTTTAACCGTGGTCAGGACGGTGGCAATGTGTCGTCTGTTACCTCTATGAATTTGGATGGTGGCCGCAAGGTGGCTGAGTTTTTGCTGGCCTGCGGTCATCAGTCCATCGCGCATATCAGTGGTTGGTTGGGGTCATCGACGGGTCGTGATCGCAAGCTTGGATTTACCCGCACCTTGACCCAAGCAGGCATCGCATCGCGTGTGATGGACGGCATGTATGACCGCGAAACTGCCCGCGCTGCGACGCTTGATCTGATGGATCGTCGCACACCGCCGGACGCTATTTTTGTGGGCAATGATCACATGGCCTTTGCCGTGATGGATTGTTTACGCACTGAAATGGGTCTGTCAGTGCCCAATGACGTGGCCGTTGTTGGCTATGATGATGTGCCGATGGCCGCATGGGGGGCTTATGATTTGACAACGATGCGTCAGCCGTTGAACCGGATGGTTGATGCCACGATTGACCTTTTGTTGACCCAAATTGAAGATAAAACGGCGCCACCTCGCGCCATTGAAATTGATGGCGCGCTGATCCAGCGCTCGTCGACACGCAAACCAAAGGACACGACCAATGAAGGGTTTTAGCAACCGCTGGAAAGATTTTCCCGATTACATCATCGGCATCACCAAAGAGATTTGGGAAGACCGCGGCGTTGGCACGTTGAACCACTATTATTCTGCCAATATTCCTGTTCGCACTCCGATGGGTTTGGCTATTGGTAATCAGTCTACGATTGCCGCTACTATGGCGACAATTAACGAATTTCCTGACCGCGAGCTACTGGCTGAGGATGTGATCTGGTCGCATTCAGATGAGCATCAATATCTATCGTCGCACCGTTTGTTGACCAAGGCCACTCATACCCGCGAGGGTCAGTTTGGCCCTGCGACAGGCAAGAGTTGGGTTGCCCGCGTTATTGCCGATTGTGCTGCCAAGGATGACACGATTTACGATGAATGGCTGGTGCGCGACTATGGTGGGATCGTCCGTCAGATGGGTTTAGACCCGCGTGATTATGCTTCCAGTTTGATTGCCGCCGAGGGTGGACCTGCGTCCGCCGCACCGATGTTCACCCGATCGATGGATGTTGAAGGTGATTATAAGGGCACCGGCAATACCAATGAATGGGGTGTGAAGTATGCCGCCTTGATCCAGCGCATTATGGACAAGGACTTTAACGCTGTTGCTGAGGATTTTGACCGCGCTGTGATTGGTGAATATGCGGGTGGCAAGACCAGCATTGGACGCGAGGGTTGTCTTGAGTTTTGGGTTGGCCTGCGGTCGTCATTCCCCAATGCCACGTTCAAAATTCATCATCAGATTGGCATGGACGGCGATATGTTATCGCCCCGCGCTGCGATCCGGTGGAGCCTTGATGGTTTGCACGAAGGCTGGGGCAGTTTTGGTAAGCCAACGGGCGTTCCTGTGCATGTCATGGGCATGTGCCACGCCGAGTTTGGCCCGTGGGGCCTGCGCCGCGAATTTGCGCTTTATGATGAAGTTGCGATCTGGAAGCAGATTTTGATGCAAGCGGCATAAGTTTTTGAGTATTTAGAACAAAGCGAGGCATTGGTTGCCTTGCAAGGAGAGAAGATGACACCTGCTGAAATGGAATCCCGCATTGTGCGTTATGGCGATCTACGTCCGTGTAAAACGGCGTTTATCGATGCTCATACGCCGGGGTCGGATACCAAAGAGAACTTTACAATTATTGGTGGTGGTGTGTCCGAGAGCGCCGATCAGCATGTTCACATTGGCATCCCGCATGGGTTTAACATTGGTGCTGCTGGTCAGCCGCCTAAGTGTCGTAATTCCCTGCATTCGCACCGCACGGCCGAGGTATTTTTCGTATTGTCTGGCCGATGGCGGTTTTTCTGGGGTCGTTACGGTGACGCGGGCGAAGTCGTGCTGGGAGAGGGTGACATCATCAACATTCCCACAGGTATTTTCCGAGGGTTCGAGAATATCGGCACTGATTATGGGATGATCATGGCTGTGCTTGGCGGTGATGATGCTGGCGGTGGCGTGATCTGGGCGCCGCAGGTGATTGAAGACGCGGCTGATCATGGCCTTATATTGGGCGACAATGGCAAGCTTTATGACACTAAAAAGGGGCAAGCCTTGCCTGCTGGTGTGGCGCCGATGCCGTTGCTGAATGATGTTGAACTGGCTGCGTATCCTGAGCTGGACGCCGTTGATGTCATTCCGGGTTACATTGCCCGTTACAACGATATGATGGGTATGGCGGGCAAAAAGCCTGTGGTGGTTATCGGTGAAGATGGCATGCTGCGCGATAAGCCGGGGTTTGAAGTGAACTTTGTTACCCGCGGGTCTGCGTCTGGCAATATGCACAGTCACGATGTCCCTTCGGTATTGATGCCGATGCGCGGTCATTGGCGTGTGACGTGGGACGGTGGTGCTGCCACGCTTGCCCCTGGTGATACGATGTCTGTGCCTGGGGATCTGATGCATAACGCCGTGCCGAGTATGACGGGCGAGGCGTCATTGTTTCATGTGGTTGCGACGGCTGATGCTGCTGGATCAACTTGGAAGGGGTCCTGATATGACGAAAGTTTTGACAACCCATGTCGGGTCTTTGCCGCGCACGCAGGCTGTTGTGGATTTTATCTTTGCCCGCGAGAATGACACCCCGTTCGCGCAGGCCGATTTTGATGCTTGCATGACCAGGGCGGTGTCTGAAACCGTGGCCAAGCAGGTCGCCGCTGGCGTTGATATTGTCAGCGATGGTGAGACGTCCAAGATTTCATATGCCACTTATGTCAAGGATCGCTACACCGGATTTGGCGGTGACAGCCCGCGCAATGCCCCTGCGGATCTTAAGCAATTCCCGTCGTTTCTAAAGCGGTTGGCCGAGGAGGGTGGTAGCCCGCAGTATGCCCGCCCGATGTGTGTTGGCGAGGTGAAGTCCAAAGGGCAGGGCGAATTGGAAAAGGATATTTCCAACCTGAAGGCTGCGATGGCCACGCATGGCGTTGATCGTGGTTTCATGAATGCTGCATCTCCAGGTGTGATTTCGTTGTTTTTGCAGAACGACTATTACAAAACCCGCGAGGCGTATTTAGCCGCTTTGGCTGATGCGATGAAGGCAGAGTACGAGACGATTGTGGCCTCTGGTTTGGACTTGCAGTTGGATTGCCCTGATTTGGCGTTGTCCCGTCATATGCTTTTCAACGATCTGTCGGATGATGAATTTATCAAGATCGCGGCCAGCCATGTTGACGCGTTGAACCATGCCTTGTCGGATATTCCTGCTGAAAAGGTCCGCGTGCATATTTGCTGGGGCAATTATGAGGGCCCGCATGTCTGCGACATTTCGATGGATAAGATGTTTAGCACGTTGATGTCGACCAAGGCCCAGTCGGTGTTGTTTGAAACATCCAACCCGCGTCACGGCCATGAATGGGCTGTGTTTCGCGACCGTAAGGCTGAGATCCCTGACAATAAGGTGCTGGTGCCGGGTGTTGTTGATACCACCACCAACTTTGTTGAGCATCCAGATTTGGTCGCACAGCGGATTGATCGGTTTACCAATATTGTTGGGCGCGAGCGTGTGATTGCTGGCTCTGACTGTGGGTTTGGCACGTTTGCAGGGTACGGTGCTGTTGATCCTGAAATCGCATATGCCAAGCTGGGTGCATTGTCTGAGGGGGCTGCCCGCGCCAAGTAGGGTTTGAACCTGCGCCGGTTCGGTCCATATGGTGGGGTGACGCGAACCGGAGGATTTGATGCTGAGCCCTGTCACCCCAGAATTTGAAGCGCAGCTGCGTGGGCTTTTGCCTGCCGCAGCGTTCAAAGATTCCACGCCATATGTGACAGAGCCGCGCGGCCGGTGGCAGGGGCAGGGGTTTGTTGTGGCGCCTAGCAGTACTGCTGAGGTCGCGATTGTGGTAAAGGCCTGTGCCGAGGCCCGTGTTGGACTCGTTCCTTATAGTGGTGGCACTGGGTTGGTTGGCGGTCAGGTGATGCCGGATGGCCCTGCGCCTGCTGTTCTGACCTTAGATCGTATGACCCGTATTCGTTATGTGTACCCGTCCGAAAATGTGTTGGTTTGCGATGCGGGTGTGATTTTAGCCGATGTGCAAAAGGCCGCTGATGATGTGGGGCGTCTGTTTGCCCTGTCGCTTGCGTCTGAAGGCTCCGCGCGGATTGGCGGGCTGTTGTCGACCAATGCTGGCGGTGTGAATGTACTGCGTTATGGCAACGCGCGCGCCCAGTGTTTGGGCCTTGAAGTTGTCCGCCCAGATGGCACAATTTGGAACGGTCTTAGTCGTTTGCGCAAGGATAACACCGGATATGATTTGCGTGATTTGATGATTGGTGCCGAGGGTACGCTGGGGATTATCACGGGGGCTGCGTTGCGCCTTGTTCCGCGTCCAGTGGCAACGGGTGCTGCGATTATGTCGGTTGCGTCGCCTGAGGCTGCGTTAGAGTTACTGGCGCTTGCGGGCGATATTTTGGGTGATGGATTAAGTGCGTTTGAGTTGATCCACCGTCAGGGGTTTGATTTCTTGGCCGAAGTGGGGCCGGATATTAAAGTGCCGTTTGATACTGTGCCCGATTGGTCGGTGCTGTTTGATGTTGGTTTTTCAGCGGCTGTTAATCCGCATGATGCGCTGGAGGCGTTGTTTGTAGCCGCGCACGATTCCGGATTGGTCGATGATGGTGTGATTGCCCAGTCGGATGCGCAACGCAGCGCGCTTTGGTATATCCGTGAAAGCATTCCTGAGGCGAACCGCCGGATCGGGTCAATCAGCAGTCATGATATTTCTGTTCCGCTGAGTTTGATACCAGAGTTTATTAAGCAGGGCCGCGCTGGGCTTGCGGATATTGGTGAATTTCGGATCAATTGTTTTGGCCATATGGGCGACGGGAACCTCCATTATAATGTGTTTCCCAAGGAAGGCTCGTCGCGCGACGATCATCTGGATTTGCGCGATCCGGTGAAGACGTTTGTGCATGATTTGGCCCATAGCATGGGTGGGTCTGTCAGTGCCGAGCATGGCATTGGCCGGCTTAAGGTTGCTGACTTGGCGCGTTACGGCGACCCCGCAAAACTGGCGATGATGCAAGCGATTAAATCGGCGCTGGATCCTGCGGGCATTATGAATCCCGGTGCCGTGATCCCGTCTGCTGATTAATCCCCGTCGAACGCACATAGCACATGCACGTCGATTCCCATTGCCTCTAATCGTTTGCGTCCGCCCAAGTCTGGCAGGTCGATGATAAATCCGCAGCCCGCCACGATTGCGCCCATACGTTCGATCAATTTGATCCCAGCCTCGGCAGTGCCGCCAGTTGCGAGCAGGTCGTCAATCAGCAGGACTTTTTCGCCAGCTTGTAGTGCGTCGTCGTGTAATTCCATCACCGCCTCGCCGTATTCGAGCGTATAGGCCTGTTCAATGGTTTTGCCGGGCAGTTTGCCTTTTTTGCGGATCGGGATGAACCCCTTGCCAAGTTGGTGCGCAATGGCACCGCCAAGGATAAAGCCGCGCGCCTCGAGCCCGACGACTTTGTCGATGTCTTGTCCCGCAAAGGGGGCCAGTAGTTGGTCAATCGCGATCCGAAATCCGCGCGCGTCGGAGAAAAGCGTGGTCACGTCGCGGAACATGATGCCCTCGTGCGGAAAGTCTGGGATCGTGCGGATGTAGTCTTGGACGGTTTTCATGGGATTGGCTTTCACAGGACCCGTCCGGCGACGGCGTCGAGTTTGGCTAAGAGCGCAGGGTCGCGTTTATCGGGGGCGGTCATGATGGCGTGGGTCAGGGCGGTGTCGCAACCCGCGTCGCAGGTGGTTTTGGTGGCAGATAGGTCTGTGCAAAGTGCCATGACCAGATCGCGGGCCTTGGTCCCGTTGCCTTGCAGGGTTCTGATCACGTCCGATACGTCGACCGCCCCGTGATCGGGGTGCCAGCTGTCAAAATCGGTGATCATCGCGATGGATGCGTAATGCAGTTCGGCCTCGCGGGCGAGTTTTGCCTCTGGCATGTTGGTCATGCCGATCACATCGCAGCCCCATGCGCGGTACATGTGGCTTTCGGCCATGGATGAAAATTGCGGCCCTTCCATCGCCAGATAGGTGCCGCCGTTATGCATCGTGACGCCTGCGGTTTGTCCGGCTTTTAGGCAGGCAGCTGAGAGGACCGTGCAGGTTGGATGTGCCACGCTGACATGCGCGACGCAGCCAGCGCCAAAGAATGATTTTTCGCGCGCGAATGTCCGGTCGATAAGCTGATCAACGATTACAAAGTCGCCCGGTTCGAGATTTTCACGGAACGATCCGCAGGCCGATATACTGACAACATTGGTGACGCCCAAGCGTTTGAGCGTGTCAATGTTGGCGCGGTAGGGCACAGTTGTTGGGCTATGCACGTGCCCGCGTCCGTGGCGTGGCAGAAACGCGATGGGCAGCCCGTTCAGTGTGCCCGTTAGAATAGCGTCAGACGGCGTGCCCCAAGGGCTGTTGACCGTGGTCCATTTACCATTCTTCAATCCAGGGATGTCATACAGCCCTGAGCCACCGATAATGCCAAGATATGTTGTCATGCGCGAAGCCTTTGGGTTGTGTTCCGTTCGTGGGTTTCAATGTGATGCAAGTCCTGCAGTTGCGCAACGGCGTTTGCGGGGGTGACAATTGCGGCTTGCCTTGGTAGGGGCGGCAATTGATTGAACACAGACGCAGGATACCCGTTATGGCACAGGCACTTTTGGTACGATTTGCAGACAGTATGTCGTTGCGCGACCCCGATGCGCCACTGACCCCCGGCCGTATCCGGATTGAGATTTTGTCGGGCCTGACAGTCGCCTTGGCCTTGGTTCCAGAGGCAGTCGCATTTGCGTTTGTCGCAGGTGTGAACCCGCTTGTTGGTTTGTATGCCGCGTTCATCGTTGGTTTGATCACTGCGTTGATCGGTGGACGTCCGGGCATGATTTCGGGTGCGACGGGTGCCTTGGCAGTTGTCATGGTGTCCTTGGTCGCCCAGCACGGTGTTGAATATCTGTTTGCCACCGTTGTTCTGATGGGGCTGATCCAGATTTTTGTTGGCATCATGCGCTGGGGCAAGTTCATTCGCCTTGTGCCGCATCCTGTGATGCTTGGCTTTGTGAACGGCCTCGCGATTGTTATTTTCCTTGCGCAATTGGGTCAATTCCAAGTCCCTGGCTCTGCTGAGGTCGCTGGCCACGGCATGGCGAGCGGTGAATGGTTGTCTGGTTTGCCGATGGCGCTGATGTTGGCGCTTGTGGGTGTCACCATGGCGATCATTTGGATTATGCCTAAGATCACAACGGTCATTCCTGCACCATTGGCTGGGATCGGGATCGTTGCGGCGGTCGTGATTGGCTTTGGTCTGGACGTGCCACGGGTTGGCGATTTGGCTTCTATTTCTGGCGGTTTGCCGCAGTTCCACGTTCCGTTTGGTGATGGGCTTGGAATCTACGGAACTTCGCTCGCGCCGTTCAATCTTGAAACACTTTGGATCATCCTTCCGTTCGCGCTGATCCTGTCTGCCATTGGCCTGATCGAAAGCCTTCTGACACTGAACCTTGTGGGTGAAATGACCAACAAGCGTGGCGGTGCGTCACAGGAATGTATCGCACAAGGCGTGTCCAACACAGTCACAGGTTTCTTTGGTGGTATGGGCGGTTGTGCGATGATTGGCCAGTCGATGATCAACGTGAAATCAGGTGGCCGGACCCGTTTGGCAGGCATTGCAGCCGCGTTGTTCTTGCTGGTGTTTATCCTGTTTGCATCTGGTTTGATTGAACAAATCCCACTGGCCGCATTGGTTGGTGTGATGTTCATGGTTGTGATCGGAACGTTTGCTTGGAATTCTCTTACGATTTTCCGTAAAGTCCCAATGATGGACGGGTTTGTGATTGTTTTGGTCACAATCGTCACCGTGATGACTGACCTTGCCACAGCCGTGGTTGTCGGTGTGATCGTATCCGCGCTTGCGTATTCATGGAACAACGCCAAGCGAATTTACGCCAGTACTGAAATCACTGCTGACGGTACCAAAGTCTATAAGATCAACGGCCCACTGTTCTTTGGTTCCGCTGAAGGATTTTCCGAGCTGTTTCAGATCAACGATGACCCGTCACTGGTCATTATCGATTTTGAAGGCAGTCGCGTTGTTGACCAATCTGCATTGCAGGCAATTGAGGCAGTTGCTGGCAAATACGAGGATGCAGGCAAGCGCATTCAGCTCCGTCACCTGACACATGAATGCCACGAGCTGCTGTCAAAAGCAGGCCACTTGGTTGTCGATAGCGATGATGATCCCGACTATGAGTTGGCTGTCGATTACGGTGTTAAAACCGGTATCCTTGGTGGCCACTAACCCTGCGATTAATCGCCCGGTCGCGTGAGGCTGAATGTCTCGCGCACTGTGGCGTAATCACGGTAGCCAAGCCGCGCCATTGGGCTGAATTGTTTGACGTCAAACATGCCGTCGACCATGCAGTAATCGCGCATGTGTACGCCCGTGACCTCGCCGAAGACCGCGAAATTTGCTGCACCGGGAAGTTGCACGATCTGGGTCAGCTTGCATTCCAACGTGGCAGGGCTTGCGGCGACGCGCGCGCAATTGATCGTGTCACAGCCCACTTTTTCCAAATCGGCCAACGCGAATTCGTCGGTGTCTTTGCCCCAAGGCCCCGATGTCGTATTCATCGCGTCGCGTAGCGCGAAGCTAACGATGTTGACGGCAAAAACACCGGTGTCGCGGATGTTTGCAACGCTATCTTTGGTGTCACCACGGTCCGGTTTAGCGGATGTGGATGCAAACATCACCTGCGGCGGATCGTAGGCGACAGCGTTGAAAAACGAATAGGGCGCCAAGTTATCGGACCCATCTGCGCCGCGCGTGGCGATCCACCCAATGGGGCGGGGAGTGACAATAGCATTAAACGGGTTGTGCGGCAGCCCGTGTCCGTTTTTTGGTTCATAAAACATCGCTTGCACCTATCCAACTGTTCCCTGCTTAGGTAGCTTTGCGAAAAGGCTTTGACCAGAGGGCAGATGCAGACAGAGGCGATCACATTGACCCCCGAGGTCCCTGATGACCGGTGGCAGGTCGAGGCGTTGTATGACCTGTGCTTTGCGCCTGGTCGATCGGCGCTGTCGTCGTATCGTCTGCGCGATGGTGTGGACCCGATTGCGCCGCTGTGCCTGACTGCGCGCGATGGGGCGGGCATTCTGGCGGGGGCGATCCGGCATTGGCCGGTGTGTGTTGCAGGGCATGCGGTCGCCTTGTTAGGACCGGTCGCTGTGCATCCGACGCGCCAAGGCGAAGGCTTGGCAAGGTTGCTGGTGCATCGCACATTAGAGATCGCTGGCCAACAGGGCTGGGACCGCGTGATGCTGGTGGGCGATGCGCCGTATTATGGCAAGTTTGGATTTACGTTGTTGCCCGATGTTCAGATGCCACCGCCGACGAACCCCGCCCGCGTGTTGGGGATCGCCGTGCAAAGCGGTGCTTGGCGCGGCGTGACGGGTGTGGTGACGGCGTGGCCCGATTGAAAATCGCCCCACGCCCCCTTATCTGTTTGAGATGACCCAAGATATTATTTTGACCAACGCCATAGACGACGATGCAGCGGTTGCGATCGCCGCACTTGTTTTACGTCAACGCCGCGCGAATGGCGTTTTGATGAAAGCGATCAACTTTGTCGGCGGGCAGGTTGAAGATGGGCTAAAGATGTTACCTGCTGGTGCGCGCGCCCAGATTGATGTGGCTGCGCGCCGCGCATTAGAGGCCAGCTATGATGCCGCCAGCCGGAGCCGTTCGACATATGCGGGGTCTGACGCCATGCAAAAGGCGCTTGGTGCTGTGTCTGGCGCTCTTGGTGGGCTTGGTGGATTGCCCACGGCCTTGGCCGAATTACCGATTGCGACGACCCTGATTTTTCGCGCCGTGCAAGGGGTTGCGTCCCAATACGGCGAAGACCCAACCAGTGCCGAGACGCGCTTGGAATGCTTGGCGGTTTTCGGATCAGGCGGACCTGGAGCTTCGGATGACGGCGTTGATACATCGTTCTTTGGTGCGCGCATTGGTCTGACGGGGGCTGCTGTGCACGGGTTGCTCGGCAAGGTAGCCCCGCGGTTTGCCACGGTGCTGACCCAAAAGCTGGCGTCGCAAGCGGTGCCAATTTTGGGCGCTGCTGCAGGTGCCGGCACCAACTACGCGTTCACCGATTATTACGTGCAGATGGCCCATGTGCATTTCGGCCTGCGCAAACTGACCCGCGAACATGGTGAAAGCCCCGTATTGGACGAATTCCACCGTTTGTTGGTTGTCCGCGATGTGCCGGTCAAGCGCGCTTAGACCTGATAAACAAGCCAGTCGGCCACGGCGCGGCGCACCGATTGGTCGCCCGCTGCGATTGATGCGTCGACGATGCCGCGCACTTCGCCCAAATCAACCCGCCGCAGCAGGTGTTTGACCGGACCGATGGATGCAGGTCGCATGGATAGCGACCGGAACCCGATGGCCGCCAAAACCAATGCCTCTACTGGTCGTCCCGCATCTTCGCCGCAGAACGAAAGCGGTGTTTCGTGGGTATTGCAGCGGCCCACGATGTTGCTCAAGAACTGTAAGAACGCAGGGTTCAGCGTGTCATACCGTTTGCGCACCCGTTCGTTTTCACGGTCGGCCGCAAAGAAGAACTGCTTAAGGTCGTTGCCCCCTACGGACACGAAATCCACCTCTTTGAAGAACGCATCAGGCGCATAACCCAGCGACGGGGTTTCCAACATCGCGCCGACCTTTAGGTCAGATGGCAGCGGGTGGCCCAGCTTGCGTTCGCGATCCATGGCTTTGTCCATCTCGGCCTTAGCGGCCCGAAATTCGTCGTATTGCGCTATGAACGGGAACATAACCGACAAAGGCCCGCTGTTTGCCGCGCGGATCAGCGCTTGCAGCTGCATCCGCAACACGCCCGGTTTATCGAGCCCCACGCGGATTGCCCGCCAGCCCATCGCGGGGTTGGGTTCATCGTTGGGTTTCATGTAGGACAGCACTTTGTCCGACCCGATATCAAGTGTTCGAAACGCGACGCGCTGGCCTTTTGCCGCCGTAAGGACGCGGGAATAAAGCGCGGATAGCTCGGCCCGTCGTGGCATTTGGTTGCGTACCAGAAACTGTAGTTCGGTCCGAAATAGGCCAACACCTTCGGCGCCAGACCCTTCGAGGGATGGCAAATCAGCGATTAGGCCCGCGTTCATTTGCAACGACAGCTTCACCCCGTCTTTGGTCTGCGCAGGCTGGTCGCGGATCGACGTGTACCGTTCTTGCGCCCGTGTCAGCATCGCGATTTTATCGCGGAATGCGCCTTGCACGGTGTCATCGGGGCGCAAATGCGCGATACCCTGTTCGCCGTCGACAAGAATGGTGTCGCCGTTCAACGCCTCGCGGGTGATCCCTTTGGCGTTTATCACCAGCGGGATCGCCCACGCACGCGCCACGATGGTCGCGTGGCTGCCAACAGAGCCGTCTTCAAGCACGATGCCCTTGAGCGCCTTGCCGTATTCGAGCAGTTCACCGGGTCCAATGTTGCGCGCCACGAGGATCGGATTTTCGGGCATGTCGGCCGCACCTGACCCTTGCCCCGTCAGGATACGCAACAGTCGGTTGGACAGATCGTCGAGGTCGGCCATCCGTTCGCGCATATACGCGTCGCTGGATTGTGACAGGCGCGCACGGAACAATGATTGTTCCTTTTCCACGGCGGCCTCGGCGGACAGTCCGTTTTCGACGTCGGCTTCCATGCGCGCCAGCCATGACTTTGAGTTGGCGAACATGCGGTAGGCTTCGAACACTTTCTTTTGTTCGGTGTCGGTGTTTTTATTGTCTGATAGCAAATCATCAAGGCTGACACGCAGCGTATCAACCGCATCGCGCAGGCGCTGTAGTTCGACGTCTGGATCGTCGGAAATCGGGTTGGTTACGACCACGCGGGGTTCGTGCAGGAACACTTGGCCCTCGGATGCGCCTTCTTGGGCGATAGACCCTTTGAACATCACAGGTTGTGTGTGCCGCGCGGACAGAGCCGCCCCTTCGCCAACAAACGCGCCAAGCTCGGTCATTTCGGCCAGCACCATGGCCACGACTTCGAGGGCATAGACTTCGTCAGGGGAAAATTCGCGGGCTGCTTTTGATTGTACGACCAACACGCCAAGCGCGTCGCCGAGCCGTTGCACGGGTACGCCGCAGAACGATGAATACCGTTCCTCGCCAGTTTCGGGCATGTAGCGGAACCCTTTGGCGCTGGGTGCGTCGGCTGTGTTTACGACCCGTTTGGTGCGCGCGGTGCGGCCAACCAGACCTTCGCCAAGTTTCATGCGTGTTTGGTGGACGGCCTCGGCTTGCAGGCCTTCTGTCGCGCAAAGTTCAAGGGTGTCTTCGTCACGGAACAGATAGATTGAACAGACTTCGGTGCGCATCGACGACGCAATGACGTTGACGACTTTGTCGAGCCGATCTTGGCCTTCGCTGCTTGTCGCGAGCGCCTTGCGCAGGCGTCCGAGCAGTTTGCGGCTTTCTGTTTCAATCCGTTCAGGCATTTTTGCCCTCCTATTCTCTTCTTACGTGTGTGAAGGGGGTAGGGGAAGCCGCCTAACCGACAGAAAGAACGATTTTACCGATCGTTTTCTTAGCCATGAACGATGTTTGGGCGACGTGGATGTCGCGAAGTGCGTAAGTTTCTGCAATTAAAGGCCGAATTTCACCGCGTTCAATGTAGCTGATGATGTCTGGTAAAATGTGGTCGGGTTGGGTGGTGGACCCAAGCAGAGAAAGATCTTTAAGGTACAATGTCCGTACATCTAGCGTCACCATTGGCCCCGCGATTGCTCCAGATGCCACGTAACGGCCCATCGGCTTGAGTGCGTCAAGCAAGTCCGGCCAGCGCGGTCCTGCGACCAGATCAAGCACGACATCGAACTGGTTTTCTGGCAGTGGGTCGTCGCGGTTTAGGGTGTGGTCCGCGCCGACATCGTGTAATGCGTCTGCTTTGTCGGATTGTGTGATCGCCCAAACAGTTGCGCCACGCCGTTTTGCCAGTTGGATCGCGGCCGAACCGACACCGCCAGATGCCCCTGTGATCAGCAGGTTTTCAGCGCCCACGTTTGCGCGCACCAGCATCCCTTCGGCGGTGGTGTAGGCACAGGGGATCGAGGCCAACTCAATATCAGTCCAGTCGGAGTTCACAGGGATGGCGTCGATCGCCCGCGCGCTCATGAATTGCGCAAACGCGCCCCGCACTTCGGACCCTTGTGTGATCAGGCAGCTGCTGCCATCGGCTTGGATGTGGTTTTGCATAGTGCGTGTCAGGACGCGGCTGCCAAGACGTGCTTGGTCGATGTTTGTGCCCATAGCCACAATCACGCCGCAGCAATCGGCCCCTTGAACGTGTGGAAACTGCAAGGCCTCGCCGTTCCATGTGCCGTCTTCGTCCGCGCCAAGCGCCGCGTTATCCGTTGTCGCCCCAGTGACGGATTTGGCATACCACCCTGTGCGCGTGTTGATGTCGGTGTTGTTGACCCCTGCGGCAGCAACACGGATCAACACGTCATCTGGCCCGACATCCGGCATTGGCAGATCGTCACGCCATTCAAGGAAGTCCAACCCTCCGTAGCCTGTCAGCGCGATGCCGGACATGGTGGTGGGAAGCGTCATTTTAGGCTGTCTTTTCAAGCTCAAACGTGTCGTGCAGGGCTTGCACAGCTAGCTCCATGTATTTGCGGTCGATCAGCACCGAGACTTTGATCTCGGATGTTGTGATGACTTTAATGTTAACACCTTCGTCGCGCAGGGTGGCAAACATTTTGGCGGCGACACCAGCGTGGCTGCGCATTCCGATGCCCACGATGGATACTTTGGCGACACCTTCATCAGCGACCAGATCGTGGTAGTTGATATGGTCGGCTGCTTTGGCCGCTTCCATTGCGGCTTGCGCGCGCGGAACCTGATCGACGGGGCAAGAGAACGTCATGTCGGTGCGCCCGTCCTCGGATATGTTTTGAACGATCATGTCGACGTTCACGCCTGACTCTGACAAGGGTCCAAAGATGGCTGCCGCGATACCGGGCCTGTCGGCCACGGAGATCAGCGTCATTTTGGCTTCGTCGCGCGAATAGGCCACACCGGCCACTACGTTGGATTCCATGATTTCCTCCTCATCGCAGACGAGCGTTCCCGCAATGTCCGATGGTTCTTCAAATGATGATAGCACGCGCAGGCGCACCTTGTACCGCATGGCAAGTTCGACCGAGCGCGTTTGCAGGACTTTGGCCCCCAAGGACGCCAATTCCAGCATTTCCTCGAATGAGATTTTATCAAGCTTGCGGGCCTTGGAGACGATCCGTGGGTCGGTGGTATAGACCCCGTCGACATCGGTGAAAATATCGCAGCGTTCCGCGTTAAATGCAGCGGCAAAGGCCACAGCTGTGGTGTCGGACCCGCCGCGTCCGAGCGTTGTGATACGGCCTTCAGGGCTGACCCCTTGAAAGCCTGCGACAACGGCCACGCGCATCCCCTCGCCAAATTTGGCGTTGATATTGTCGGTTGGAATTTCCTCAATGCGTGCGGATGAATGCGCAGAGGTGGTTTTCACCGGCACTTGCCAGCCTTGCCAGCTGCGCGCGGGGATATCCATTTGCTGCAACCGCAACGCCATCAGGCCAGCCGTCACGTTTTCACCCGATGACACAACCGCGTCGTATTCGCGTGCGTCATAAAGCGGGGACGTTTCATTGACCCAGCCGACCATTTCGTTGGTTTTGCCCGACATAGCAGAGACGATGACGATCACGTCATAGCCTTTGGCCACTTCAAATGCCACGCGCTTGGCTGCACGTGCGATCCGGTCAAGGTTGGCGACGGATGTACCGCCGAATTTCATTACCAATGTTGGCATGGTTTATCTCGCGTCTGATTGCGGTTTTTTCCTAGTGGGTCGGACCCGCAACCGCAAGGTCATAAGGGGTGATCTTGGCCGGCCCATGTCTCAAAACAGCCAGTTTTGGCCATGGAGAGGTCTGCAATCCGGTCAAACAGCCCAATTGCCGATTCTTCCATGCTGATGTCGGCATTGTCGCCGCCCATATCCGTGCGTACCCATCCGGGGTGGTAGATACCCACTGCGATGCCTTCGGGGGACAGGTCTGTGGCGAGGTTGCGGCCTAGATTAAGCGCTGCCGCCTTGGATGCGCGGTAGGCATAATTGCCGCCTGTGGCCAAGGTATTTGATCCCATCTGACTTGATATGATTGCAATCTTGCCGTTCGCTGCGCGCACATTGGGCAGCAAGGTGCGGATCGTTTCAAACACGCCTGTCACGTTGGCCGCGAAGGTGTCGGCGAATGTGGATGCTGTATACGGACCATCCAAACCCCAGCCTTTATCTTGCAGCACCCCTGCGTTGCAGATGAGGTTTTGGATCGGCATTCCTTGCAGAGTGTTTGCCAATGCCAAATGGGATTCCGCATCTGTCACATCCAAATTATATAGATCATCGGACCCCCGCGACGTCCCAACTGCTTTAAGTCCAGTGCTGCGGTATTTTGCGAGTAGGGCCGCACCGACCCCACGATTGGCACCTGTGATTAGCGTCGTCATCAGTTCACTTTCTTTGTTGGTATAAAGGGCAGGGGGACCACTGGTATGCCGTCTTCGACCAGTTTGCGCGCCTCTGCGAGGTTAGCCTCGCCATAAATTGGTTTGTCGGGGATGATGCCATCATGCATATCGCGCGCTTGGGTCGCGAATGACCCACCGACGTATTCTGAATTGGTTTCTACCTCGTGGCGCAGTTTCTCGAGCGGGGTCGGGGGCGCTGTGATGCCGCCCTTTTTACCGACCGCTGGTGCCATCAAGGTTTTGCTAATTGTTGTTGATCCGCAGGACGTGCATGCCACCATGCCAACAGACATCAGCTTGTCGCAGGCGTCATTTGACGCAAACCAGCTTTCAAAGCTGTGGTTTTGGTCGCAGGTGAGGGTGAACCGGATCATAGCGTTAAAGGTAGATCATTGTGCGCGCGGTGCAACATCCAAACGCGCCGGATCAAAGCTTGCGACGATGTGTTTCAATCCTGGCTCTTGCAGTTTTGCCGCTGCTTTTTTCAGGCTGACCCAGCGCCGCTTGCGTTGCTTTTTTTCCGGCCATTTTTTGGCGACGTCGGTGGCATGAATGGCGTAGACGACGACCAAAACGGGGGCGATCCCGTCGTCGATTGGTTTATCATAGACGTAGGTTCCGACCGCATCTGGGAACACCTGCCCTGTGATGCCTGCCTCTTCAAAGGCTTCAATCGCGGCCCCGTCATGGGCGGTTTGTTTGTGCGTTGGCCAGCCGCGCGGTAAAATCCACCGCCCTGTGTTGCGTGTTGTTACGATGCAGACCTGCAGCCTGTCGCCCTTAAACCGATAGCAAAGTGCCGCGAATTGTGCCCGCACATCGGTCTTGCCTGCGCTACGCAGTTTTAGGGGCACTGGTTTTTTCGGCATTTTGGGCATGGTGTTCGACTTATGGCGGAATACAACGCATTGGTTCCACACCCACGCTATACATGCCACCCCTCGATTGTGGATTCAGATGGCTTGAATATGCGTCGCTGGGCCGCGATAGTCCGGTCATGAGATTTATCCTGTCCCTTTGCGCATCCTTGATTGGCGCCCCTGTGCTCGCTGATACGGTTGTTGTGTTTGCCGCCGCCAGCCTGAAAGAGCCGATTGATGCTCTGGCTGCTGAGTTGGGCGGTGTGGTCGTGTCTTATGGTGGCAGCGGCGCGTTGGCCCGACAGGTTTTGCACGGTGCGCCTGCGGATGTCGTGCTGTTGGCCAATGACGTGTGGATGCAAGAATTGCGGGCTGCTGGTTTCGTGTCGAATGTTGCCGATTTTGCGTCGAACAGTTTGGTTGTTATTGGGCCTGCTGGGGCGGCGGATGTTGCGATTTCAGACCTGTCGCAGGTGTTGGGCACCGATAAATTGGCGATGGGTTTCACGCGGGCTGTGCCTGCTGGAATTTACGGGCAGGCCGCATTGGTAAGCCTATCAGTGTGGGACGATGTCGCGGCAAATGTGGTCGAAGTCGACAATGTGCGCGCGGTTTTGGCCTTGGTTGCAAGAGGCGAGGTGGCGTTTGGGATCACCTATGCCACGGACGCTGCTGTATCGGATGTGGTGCGCGTGGTCGCCAAATTTGACGCTGATTTGCATCCGCCGATCCGTTACACAGGCGCTTTGGTAAATGGCCGGACAGATGCGATGGCGTTTTGGTCCGCATTGCAAGGTGTACAAGGTCAGACGGTATTGTCGGATGCCGGATTTTTGCAAAGCGTTGCGCCATGATCTGGGCGCCGGTCATATTGTCGTTGCAGGTGTCCGCGCTGGCCACGATTTGCACGCTACCTATTGCAGTCTGGGTGGCGTTCATATTGGCCCGCAAACGGTTTTGGGGACATGGATTGCTAAACGGTCTGGTGCATCTGCCGCTTGTTTTGCCGCCCGTTGTGACAGGGTATTTACTGCTAGTTGTCTTTGGTCGGCAAGGTGCAGTCGGGAGCCTGTTGTATGATCTGCTGGGCGTCACACTTGCGTTTCGCTGGACCGGAGCTGCACTTGCGGCGGGCATCATGGGGTTCCCGTTGATGGTGCGCGCTATTAGGTTGGGGTTCGAGGCGGTCGATACCGGATTAGAGGACGCAGCCCGCACGTTGGGGGCCACAAATGCAGGCGTTTTCATGCGCGTGACCCTACCGTTAATTGCGCCTGCCGTTATTGCGGGGGCGGTGTTGGGCTTTGCCAAAGCGCTGGGCGAATTTGGCGCGACGATCACATTTGTGGCGGCGATTCCAGGTCAAACCGAGACCATTCCATCGGCGATTTATGCGGCATTGCAAGTGCCGGGCCAAGAGGGCGCAGTGGTCTGGTTGGTGGGTGTGTCCATCGTTTTGGCCATGGGCGCAGTGATCGCGTCTGAGTGGCTTGCCCGCCGGATGGTGACCCGATGATTAACGTAAATGTGCAAAAGAAACTTGGTAACTTCACTCTTGATGTGGCGTTCAACGCGCCGCGCGGTGTGACGGCGATCTTTGGGCGATCGGGGTCAGGTAAAACCACGCTTATCAACATGATTGCAGGGCTTGTGACGCCTGACGCTGGCCAGATCAACCTGTCGGATCGTATGTTGTTTAATCACCCGCACAGTTTGCCTGCGCGCAGTCGCAAGCTGGGGCTGGTATTTCAAGATGCGCGGTTGTTTCCGCATTTAACGGTGGAGAAAAACCTGACGTTTGGTGGCAGGCATGACCATGACCGTATCGTCGAATTACTTGGGCTTGGCGCGCTTTTGGCGCGCAAACCTGTCGACTTGTCGGGCGGTGAAAAACAGCGGGTGGCATTGGGACGTGCGTTGATGAGCAATCCTGACATGTTGCTGTTGGACGAGCCTTTGGCCGCACTTGATGCACCGCGCAAGGCTGAGATTTTGCCGTATCTTGAACAGCTCCGCGATGATTTTGGCATGCCGATGATCTATGTCAGCCACGCGATGTCCGAGGTTGCAAGGTTGGCAAATTATCTGGTCGTGTTGGACGCTGGAAAGGTTGTCCGTGCGGGTCCGTTGGCGCAGGTATTGTCGCATCCTGCGTCGGTGCCATTGCTGGGCGTGCGCGACGCGGGTGCGGTGATTGCGGCCACGGTTGCGGGCTATGACGCGGATGACCATTTGACGCGTCTGACGTTTGACGGTGGGCAGATTAGTTTGCCGGGGCATGTCGGCCGTTTGGGGCAGGGGGTGCGGGTCCGTATCCCTGCGCAAGACGTGATCTTGGCAAGCAAGATAGCTGCCCAAATATCCGCACGTAACGTTTTGCCCGTGACCATTACCGCGATTGAAGACGGGCGCGGCACAGGGGTGGCGATTGGTCTGATGGCGGGGCAAACGCCACTGCTTGCGCGGATCACCAAGGCCAGTTTGCGCGATATGAAGCTGACTGTTGGCGCAAAAATATTTGCAATCATCAAGGCGACGGCTGTGGCCCCCGAGGATGTAGGCCGCTGATTTAAGCACGTTGGTGGGCTGAAAACAGCATGGGATTTTTGGCGTCGTGGAACGTTTTTTGCAATCCAGTAGACCAGAAGTCCGCAGATTGGATCACTGACGCAAACCTTGCCGCGCACTGCCGCCGCCCAAGGCCATGACCCGCTTTGCTACATCATCTGAAGATGCTAAATTGTGGCTGGCGAGCTTGGAATTGTAGTGCGGTAGATCTCGTCGATGGCGCCCTCGCGTTGGTTGATAAACTCGTGCATGGTGAAACTTGTGGGCCTCCAGATTGGTCAGCCCCTAGCGATCCAACCCAAACGCAGTGGCCCTTTTTACCCCGCGTATTAGGACCCTTATTGCTCTGCGATTGACAGCCAAACTTTAGCGGCACACCAAACGCCAGTTTCGAGCATACTCTTAAGTCTGATTAGCCCAGTAGCTAGTTCAACTTTGTCATATCTCATGTCCGTTTCCACTAAAAAAAGAGAACCAAAAGCACATAGCCTTAATTTTTGACGAATTCAGTTCGGTCAATCGCTCAACCCAATTTACCCTAATGCACGTACGATCATAACCCCTGCCCAAGCAGAAAACCCAGTCAACGCCCCGCCCCAAATAGTGTCGATAGCGACCTGCTCCATCGACCAGTCGCGTAGCGTGGCATAATTGGTAAATTCATAAGTGCCATATGCCAAAAGACCCAAAGCAATGCCTCCTACGAGCGCAGCTACAGGGTCGCCCGCGCGCAACGCAGGTACCGATACAAACCAAAGAATGCCTGCGACATAGCCCAAATAGAACAACAACGCTGGAACTGCGCGAAACGGATCAGCAAAAAGATGTGCAACGTGGCGATCAAACACTGGTTTTACCAGATATCGCAGGCCAATAAAGTCAACGGCGAAAAAGATGAATGCAGTGGCTAAATAAAGGATCATGATTTTCATAAGGTTTCTTCTTTCATGACAGATAGAATTGTCCGCAACGTCAGTGCTGCGACGCCAAGGGCGGCCAGAGTGATTACAGGCCAATTTGAGGTGGATAGGTTTGCAGCGATCACGCCGATCAGCGCCCATACGATTGCGGCCGGGTAACCCCACTCAAGTGGTCTTTTCGACTGTACGACGAGGGCGACGACCAACACCCTGATAAGGCAAAGAATAGCCGCAGTTTGCGACGTCAAAATTGCATAGCCACCAAGCATTACACCCATTGCCACACCTGATGCAGCCGTTAACCAACCAGCATAAAGCGCAACAGGTCGCACCTGCATCCAAGGCTGGCTGCTGCCCGCCTTTAGCATCGACATCACCGCGGTTGCAGCCATCAAAATGATCATTACGGTTGCCAAAATTGGCGCAGTATTTGCAGCTGCTATCCAGAAACAGCCAATTACGAGACTGACCGTCAACGGCCACCGCATCGCACGCCAATCTTGGTCGTCGGCTGCGCGCAATGTGCCGTAGACTGCACCGGCGATTAGCCAAAGATAGATGACGCCCCAAATAGAAAATGCGTAACCGGACGGTTGCACAGGTGGGTTGACTTGCGGCACCGGAAACTGGTCTGCCGTAAACCCGCCAAACCCTGGGGTCACAAAAGGTGACACCGCAAATGCGATCGTAGAAATGAGCACTAAAATCGCAAGGTTTTTAGGGTGGACGATCAGTGTTGTTAGGATGTTCATTGTGTCAACCTACGTGTCAGAGGGAAGAGCGCCCAATAGGGCAACGCCTGAAGAAGTTTGAGGCTATAGGTCATGCGACGCGGAAAATGCACTTCAAACCTTCGACCAGTAAGCCCTTTTATTATGGCATCGGCTGCAGTTTGCGGCGTCATAATTGCGGGCATCGTAAAATCGTTGCGTTGGGTTAGGCGGGTGTCGACAAAACCCGGGCTAATCAACCGCACATCAATAATTCCGGTAAGCTCGGCACGCATGGTTTCGGCAAGATTGATCACCCCAGCCTTGGTTGCGGAATAGATCTGACCTTGCGGCAAACCGATGTAACCTGCGACAGACCCGCAAAGGGCCAATTGTCCACCCTGGCGCAGCAAAGCGGGCGCAATCTGGGCGATGTGAAAGCTGCCTGTCAGATTGACGTTTATGATTTGCGCCGCCATGTCGCGGTCCAAATCTGCGATTTTGCCAGGATCGTAGATTGCCGCGAGATGTATCACACGATCAATTGGACCAATCTCTGCAATTTTTGCAGCGACTGCGTTTACGCTTTCTCGGTTACCGACGTCCATTGGCCATGCGATGTGATCACTGCCAAGATTTTCAGTCAGTTCCTCAAGGCGCTCTGAGGTTCTTGCAGATAAGATGAGCCGTGCGCCCTGCGACGCCCATTGCTGCGCCAAGGCGGCACCTATCCCTTCGGTGGCACCAATTATCCAAATTGTTTCGCGCTTATGCATGGACAAGCTCCACTTGAACTACATCAGTTTGCCCAACCGCGAAGGACGCCGCACAGGTGCCCAAATAGTAGCGCCAGTTGCGTAAAAAGCTTTCGTCATAACCATACATGCGTATCCGGTCGGCCTGCTGATCGAGGCGCTCGTTCCAAACGCTGCATGTGCGTGCGTAATCTTGGCCAAACGCATGGCTATCTTTGACGACAAGCCCTGCTTGGCGCGCTTGATCGGTGATCACTGCGTTCGAAAGCAACATGCCGCCCGGAAATGTATAGTGGCGAATGTAATCCGAGTTGCGCTGGTACGTATCAAAATGAGCATCCGGCACTGTGATCGCTTGGATCATGGCCGACCCATGCGCGGCCAATCGCGCCTTAAGGGTCGCGAAATACGTCGGCCAATAGTTTTGCCCAACCGCCTCGATCATCTCAATTGAGACGATGCTATCAAACTGTCCCGTGCTTTTGCGGTAGTCTTGTAAACGTATATCGGCGCGCCCATCTAAGCGCGCGTCGGCGTAACCTTTCTGGCTTGGTGAAATGGTCAGCCCCGTTACATGGTGCCCTGCATCGGCAGCACGCTCAGCGAACCCGCCCCAACCGCAGCCGATCTCCAGCACACGTTCAGACTGGTCCAACCGTTGAAGAATACGGTCGTATTTCCGGTTTTGTGCACGGTGAAGGTCGTTGTCACCTGCCGCAAACATCGCAGAGCTGTATGTCATGCCTTCGTCGAGCCAGAGTTGATAAAACTCATTTCCAACATCGTAATGCGCGCGGATGTTGCGCGACGCACCGCGTACTGAATTGGTGCGCATAAACCTGTTCACAAAACGGAACTTGAGGCTATTCCAGAACCCTGCGTAGGCGAATCCATCAAATTTATCCATGTTCAAGAGGGCAACTTCAGATAGGCCTGCGATTGAGGGCGTGTCCCATAGGCCCGCGACATAGGTTTCGCCAAGTCCGATATCGCCTCGCGCAGCGACGGCCGTAACCACTGACCAGTCGTTGATCTTCATTTCCGTAGCTGGGCTCCCTTGACCGAAGTCCAACACTTCGCCCTCAGGTGTGCGTAGCCGCAAACTGCCGATTGTGATCCGCGAACAGGACTCCAGAAAATCATGTTTCACACGCTTTGTTAGGAATAGCATCAAGAGACCTCAGATTTAGGGGGGGTAGGACGGGTACGGTAAACTGCACCCTTCAATTTCAAGCGAACTGCTTGACAGTGGATCAGGGTGACTGTGCGTAACGCACCCAAAGGGTGGCGTATGCTTGCGCGGATAAGCCGCGCGGTGGTCATGGGCATCCGCGCCCCAGACAACGTCGCCACGACGCCCTCAGCCTCATTGCTGAAATGGATCTGGATCGCGATCTGGTCTGCACGAATATCAAAGCCGAACCTGTATTGCGAAGCGACGTCTTGAAATGGCGACACATGCAACATTTTTGGTTTCGTGATCCGGGTTTCTCCAGTGATCGGCGTGAAATTTTTCTGGTGGCAAAGATATGAATGGCGGTCGCCAAATGGCGTTGAAACCTCTGCGATTACCGCGACAAGCCCATCGTCCAACATCGCCAACCAAAAGCTAACAGGATTGAAACCGTAGCCCAAAAAGCGCGGCTGTGTCAACAATAGCAACTTGACACGTGGGTCGCTTAAACCGTGGCTTGCCAAGGCTTCGCGCGCCCAGATCGGTCCTCGTCCCGCCTTCAATGGGCCACCGTGATCGCGGTCGTGAACAGATACAAGGTTAAAGCGGTTGCGCGAAAATAGCTTCGGTGTTGCGCCCTGCGCTTCTGGGTCGATTAAAACAAAATCGACGCCATAGCTGAAACGATTGCGGATTGACCCGCGCCGCGTATGGGTTGTCACACCCGATATATATTCAGGACCATGGGTCATGCGACCTGCCGCTCCATCAGGCGTGCAATACGCACCGCACTGGCAAAGCCGTCTTCGTGAAATCCGTGCCGCGTATAGGCCCCAGCAAACCAAGTATTGTTCTGCCCCTGTATTGCCGACAGCTGCCGTTGTGCCGCAATCGCGGCTGTATCAAACACCGGATGGCGAAATGTCTTTTGGTCGTAAATCAGGTGATCTGGCACTGTGGTCGATGGGTTAAGCGACACAAACATCGGATCATCATGTGGAATATTTTGAAGGCGATTCATCCAATAGGTGACACTAATCGCGGGTTCAGCCTGCCTTGTGTCGGTTTTATATACCCAGCTGGACCAAGTGCTGCGCCGTTGCGGCATTTGGCTGATATCGCGGTGTAGAACCATCTGGTTGTCTTGATACCGGATCGCGGACAAGGCTGCATTTTCGGTCGGAGTTGGCCGATCAAGCATGCGCAGGGCTTGATCCGGATGGCAGGCAAAAATCACCTGATCAAACGGCGTTTGTGGTGCGCCGGCGCATTTGACGTGGCTTTGCGTGCCATCGCGTAAAACAGCTTGCACTGGTGTGGCGGTGTGGATCGCAACACCGCGCCCACGCAGATGATGCTCTAACCGGCGGACATATTCAATGCTACCGCCGTCAACCGTCCACCATTGATGTTGGCCTGATGTGCTTAGCAATGCGTGGTTGCGGAAAAACTGTAACAACGCGCCCGCTGGAAAATCACGGATATCGGCAAGCGGCGTTGACCAGATCGCCCCACAAAGTGGCATCAGGTAATAGCGCTGGAACCAATCACCCAGCTTCAGGTCATCCATCAGCTCGCCAATCGTGGTGTCGTCCCCGACAACGACATCCTTCGCTTTGTCATTAAAGCGCAAAATATCGCGGATCATGCGCGCAAATCCTGGCCGCAACAGGTTGCTTGGTTGGGCCGCAAGCGCGCGTAAACTGCGCAGTCCATATTCAATTTCGCCGTCATTGACTGAGATACCAAAGCTCATGTCGCTTTTTGCGACAGGCACATCGAGATCCTGAAACATCCGCGTTAAATGTGGATAGTTTGCATAGTTGAATACGATAAATCCGGTATCAACGGGCTGTGTGCCATGCTTTCCGGCCATTATGGTGCGCGCATGCCCACCAAGCGTCGGGGCGGCCTCAAACAGCGACACAGTGTGGTGCGGCGCCAAAAGATAGGCTGCGGCAAGGCCGGAAATACCGCCGCCGATTACAGCAATGCGCTGTGGTACAATGGGCTGAGCATCAAGGGACATCGTATCTCCGATTGTTGTTTTGTATGTTTACGTCACTAAATAATATTTAGATCAAAGATGATCTGACTTTTATCTACACACGTAAAGGACATATGTTACTCACATGCCACGATATCGACCACGCTGACTGGCGCCCTACTTTTGGGGCGCGAAAGGACATGAACGAAGTGACGCAACCGCCGACCCAAATCTCACCACAAACAACGTGGATGCTGGCAGTGCGTGACCGTCGTGACCGCGCGGCCTTTTCTGCGTTGTTCGATCATTTCGCGCCGCGCCTAAAGGGGTTTGTGATGCGGTCGGGTGCAGGCTCTGCGCAGGCAGAAGAAATCGTGCAAGATGTCATGCTGACCGTCTGGCGGAAGGCTGAACAGTTTGATCCTGCCCGCGCACAAGTGTCCGCATGGATATACAGAATCGCGCGCAATCGCCAAATTGATGTGATCCGCAAAGAGGGTCGACCGTTGCCTGACGAACTTGGAGAAGACCCAAGCACTGAACCTGATGCCAGCCAAATCCTCGCAGTTGAGCAAGAGATCAGTCAATTAAAACAAGCGCTAGAGCGGCTCAAACCCGATCAGCGCGAGATTATAAAGCAGGCCTATCTAGGAGAACTGACCCAGCAGGAGATCAGCGCTCAGACAGGTCTACCCCTTGGAACAATAAAGTCGCGCATCCGGCTCGGTCTGGAACGTTTGCGCCACGAGATGAAGGATTTGCGATAACATGACCGCGATCAACCACCATACCTCAGAAGCTTTGCTGATGGCTTACGCTGTTGGAAGCCTGCCACATTCCTTTTCCGTGGTTGTGGCCGCACATATTTCGCTGTGCCTTGAGTGCCGCGCTGCCTTTGAGGCGCATCAGGCTGCAGGAGGCGTGATCCTAGAAACAGGCGGCACAGAAGCGCTTTCTGAGGACTTAAAATCTGATGTCCTGGACTTGCTCGATGCGCCGATCAAGCCGACGCCACTCCATGCGCGGTCGGGCATTTATCCCGGTCCGGTAATGGCTGCGCTGAAAGGCAAGTCACCTAAATGGAAGTCGCTTGGCATGGGCGTGCGCCAAACTATCTTGTCGTCAGGGCGCGAAGGCTCGGTACGGCTGCTCCATATCCCTCCCGGCCAAGCGGTGCCAGATCATAGCCACAATGGGCTTGAATTAACGCTAGTGCTGCAAGGGAGCTTTAGTGACGACACAGGCCGGTTTGGCGTCGGTGATCTGGAAATTGCTGATCAAGCATTGGAACACACGCCAATTGCCGACGCGGGTTTGCCTTGCATCTGTCTTGCTGCAACGGACGCGCCTTTGCGGTTTAATTCTTTTCTTCCACGCCTGCTGCAGCCGCTGCTCCGCATCTGATGCCGGTAACCCCACCCACGTTCCTGTGATGGCGTGAACCAACCTGCGCGCTCTTTATCAACTCAGGTAAATTCAGCCCAAAATATAGTAATCGGCATACTATCGCAAATTGAATAGTCGCTTTAGGTTAACTTGCTTTTTAGCAGGTCACAGGATTTCAGCAGAATTGGATATCCGACCATCGAGAAAGCGGTGTGGATTTGCTTAAGAGCGCGCAGCGTCTGTTGGTGGATATTACTGGTCTCGATACTCTCGGCCAACCCGTCGCGTAGACGACCAATATGATTTCGCTGTAACTTCTGTTCGACTTTGTGGATCTTTTCTTTGGCGGCGACAAGCTCACAGGCTTCGGCCAGATTTTGATTCATCATAACATTCAGGGCCAGTTGAACATTGCTTTGCACACGGTCCGAAAAGTCACCGATTTCTTCACAACATTTAGGGGAAACTGTAATTTTTGCGCGTCGAGCCGCTTGGCCAGCTCCAACATGACCCGAGCAATGGCATCAGATGCGGAATCAAGGCTGGAGGAAATCGACGCAAGTTCCATCTACCGACGACCAAGACCCTCGTCCAGACCCGTCCGCCCCAACTGCGCTAAGTAGAGCTTTACATCAAGGTGCATCGTCTTAATCGCGGATCGTTTTCGCAGTGACACCATTCCAAGTGTCATAAAGCGGTTCGACTGACATCAGCATATGTTCGATTTTTTGCCCCATCCCCAGCAATTCACGCGCCGCACAATCCAAGGCAGGTTGCGGTCGTTCCAAAGCGTTTGGATCTAGGGTAGGGACCGTCAAAAGCGCCTTATCCTCTTTGGCCTTATCCGGCATCAGGCGCGTTAATACAGCGGTCAGCACCTCGACAAACGGCAATGCAATGGCGGCCAGAACCAGATTGAAAACCAGATGCGCTTTGATGGATTGTCGCGCAGGGGTCGACCCCAGACGCGCCAGCAGATCGGGTAACGCAACAATAAGCAAGGTCGCCAGAATGGCACCACCACCGCGCAAAACAAGGTTAGCGACAACCATCCGGCGCGATGACAACGGTGCGGACAACGTCAACACATAGGCAATGAACGCCCCACCCAGATTTGCACCAAGGATCATTGCTACAGCTGCTTGAACTGGCAGCACGGCTTGTGCTGCCAATGTGACAAACAACAAAACGGCTGCGACACTTGAATGCACAACCCAAGCAAAACCGGCACCCAAAACGAACGCCTTCACCAGATTCCGCCCAAGGTATGCCATGGTGATCCGCGTGCTGGGATTGGCCACCAATGGCCCCGTCGCGGCAAGGATCATATCCAATAACACAAAAATAAGTGCAAGCCCGATAAGGATGCGGCCAATTTGGCGGGTATTGGCGCTGTCACGCATGAAAATAACGACACCAATTAAAAGCAAAAGTGGGATCAAGATTGGTTGGCGCACCATCAAAAGCTGCGTGAAAATTGCCGAGCCGACGTCTGCCCCTAACAAGATAGTCAAACCAACGGCCGTCGCGACACCGCCCTTGGCCACAAAGTTGGACACCAAAACTGCCACCGCAGTTGAACTTTGTAAAAATACCGCAGCCCCCATACCTGAAGTTGCCGCCAACAGGCGGTTCTTAGTGGAATGGCGCAACCAGATCCGTAAGGGCGCTGCAAAGCCGCGCTCGACACCGGTGCGGACCAATCGGACAGCCCAGATAAGGAGGGCCGCGGCCCCTGCTATTTCAATCAGGAATTGAAGCGGATGTTGATTTTCCACGGGCCAAACTTTCTGTCAGAGATATGAACTATAACAGGTATAAGCTGGCGCCCGCTTCGGTACTGATCCGTATGGTCTGAAACCATCGTTCCGTGTTTGCAACAGGAACGCGCCTTAGAGTGTGTTAAACCCCACGCGGGCATTGGCGCGCAAGTCACAACTGAATGTGCCGCACGAGGATGGCGGGGAAATCGCGATATGTCCGCCGACATCTGCACTCGCTAACCGCACACCCACGCCCCACTGGCTATCCCATCCAACGTCCAACTCCCAATGCGCCAGCGGACCAACCGCAGCGTCGGAAATCCGACATGCGCGGTCATGCGGCGGACTTGGCGGTTGCGGCCCTCTGATATCGTGACCTCGATCCACGCATCTGGCACGGACTTGCGAAAACGGACAGGCGGGTCGCGGTCCCACAGCGCGGGCGGATCAATCAGATGAACCTTTGCAGGGCGCGTCAGTCCGTCTTTCAACGTGACCCCATCGCGTAACGGCTGTAAGTTTGCATCCGTAGGTGCACCTTCAACCTGCACGTAATACGTCTTTGCCATCTTGTGCTTTGGGTCCGATATTTTGGCCTGCAACGGGCCGTCATCCGTCAACAGCAACAACCCTTCGCTATCGCGGTCCAAACGGCCTGCGGGATAAACGGCAGGCACATCGACATAGGCTGACAGGGTCGGGCGGGTTGTCGGGCTTTTGGTATCCGTGAACTGGGACAACACGCCAAACGGTTTATTAAGCAAAATAAGCTGAGACATGGGCGCGGTGTAGCGGGCAAATTTGGCATATGCAAAACTTACGCAAAACTTATGCAAAAATTACACGGAAATGTCGGGGTGAAAACAATTTTCAGTGTCCTGCATTTTAGGCATTGCACGAATCCAAAATTGGCCTATGTGGGCGCATATAGAAGCCAACGCACGCGCCTCTGGCCGGTGACAGTCATCACTCGTGTTTACGTAGCGACGGTAACTTCTCCCTTGGAACTGAGCGGTCTCTTTTGTGGGCAGAACCCCACTCTTATGGCCGAGTCTTTTGGAGTAGTCAGATGACTGTACATGCATCGCCATTCGTGGCGTCAAACCCTGTTGCTATGCCCTCTCGCTTGGACGCATTTTGCGCCGCAAATACCTTTGATCAACCGACTCTTGTGATCGACGTGGACCGCGTCGAAGCCCAGTACCGCGCGCTTGCCGCAGGCCTTGGCCGCGCGTCTATCCACTACGCCGTGAAAGCCAATCCAGCCGATGAAATCATCGCGCGTCTTGTCGCCCTCGGGTCGCATTTTGATGCAGCATCAAAAGCCGAGATTGCCCTGTGTCTAAGCCACGGCGCCGACCCTGCGCATGTGTCATTCGGCAACACGATCAAACGGTCATCCGACATCGCATGGGCGCACGCACAAGGGATCACGCTATTTTCGGCAGACGCAGATGAAGAGATTGAAAAGATTGCACAAAACGCACCTGGTGCGCAGGTTTACATCCGCCTGATCGTCGAAGTATCCCAAGCAGACTGGCCTTTGTCGCGCAAATTTGGCTGCGACCGTGACACCGCAATCCACCTACTTGGTTATGCAAAATTGCTTGGTCTAGACCCTGTTGGGTTCTCGTTTCACGTTGGATCTCAGACCCGCCAAGCAGCGATGTGGGCACCGTCTCTCGACGCGCTTGCAGACATCTGGGATGCGGCAAAAGATGCAGGATACGACCTAACATTGCTCAACATCGGCGGCGGGTTCCCAGCGTTCTATGGCGAAGCAATCGAGCCGCCAACAGCCTATGCGACAGACGTCATGGCGCAGGTCACAGCCCGCTTTGGCGACGTGGCCACCATCATGGCAGAACCGGGTCGCGGCCTTGTCGCAGAGGCGGGTGTGATCGTCGCAGAAGTCATGCTCGTGTCACGTAAATCTGACCGCGATATGCACCGCTGGGTCTATCTTGATATCGGCCGTTTCTCTGGCTTGGCCGAAACCGAAGGCGAGGCAATTCGGTACCAGTTTGAGACCACAAAAGACGCCGACGCGATGGGTCCGTGCATCTTGGCTGGCCCGTCATGCGACAGCGTCGATGTGTTGTACGAAAAACGCCCAATGATGATGCCGATGTCCCTAAAATCTGGCGACCGTGTTTTGATCCGAAACACAGGCGCCTACACGTCGACATATTCTAGCGTTTGCTTCAACGGTTTTCCGCCGCTGGCAGTGGTAGCCATCTAACGGTATACAAATGTATTCTGGTAAATATCTGTTACTAAACAATTTTTTATTTACAGGGGCGCAGAAATAACTAGTGTGGCCTTACAAAAATATTTGTGGGACCACTATCAATGACATCAATTTCAGATCATCCACTGCGCTATGCAATGGCAAATGAATTGCATGCAAGGCCGTTCCCAACGCTGAACGCGCCGTCGCGTGCGGCCTATCTGGCGATCACGTCTCAGACACCTGATCGGGCCGCCGAACGGACCCATCTTATCGCACTTTTGGACCGCTATGGCGCGCCACATCCGCAACCGGATGCGACCCATTATTCCGGCCAAATCGGCAAGCATATGCTCAAATGGGAAAGCCATTCTGAGTTTGTGACCTACACAATTTTTGGCGACGGAAACGCGATTCCGCCATTTGACGTGTCTACCTTTGCAATGTTTCCTGATGACTGGCTGCAGTCCGCCCCTGGCCAGCGGATCACAAGCGCGTTGATCCGTGTCGAAACACGCGACGGTGACGGTCGTATTATTGATAAAACAAATCAATGGTTTGTGCCCGAAAGTTTGGCAATTGCCCGTGTGCTAGAAGACGAACTGGTCGTTGCATCCGATTTTCGGATTGATCCCGCGGGGCACATGCGCATGGCAGTTTTTGCAGGCCCAGAAACAGGTGGACGGCGGATTGGCCGAGTCGTGCAACGCCTGTGCGAGATCGAAACTTATAAGGCCATGGCGATGCTCGGACTGGCTAAGGTTCGCGACATGGGACCAGAGCTTTTGACGTTAGATAAGCAACTGTCGTCCTTGGTGGCCGAGCTAAACAGCGACACGCTCAAGTCCGATGAAACCCTTCGCCAACTTTTGCAGACTTCGGCGGTGTTGGAACATGCGGGGGCGCAATCTGCATACAGGTTTGGTGCCACGCGCGCCTATGAAGCCATTGTAAATCAACGTATTTTTATCCTGCGTGAAGAACGGTTCTTGGGCCGCCAAACGTTTGGTGAATTCATGATGCGCCGCTTTGATCCGGCGATGCGTACGGTGGAATCGACCCAAAGTCGGCTGCAAAGTTTGACCGACAGGGCGGCGCGCGCATCTGATCTTTTGCGGACCCGCGTTGATGTTGAACGCTCTGCCCAAAACCAAGATTTGCTGACGTCGATGGACAAACGCGCTGATCTACAATTACGATTGCAACGCACCGTCGAGGGACTTTCAGTCGTCGCGATCAGCTACTACGCAGTCAGTCTTGCGCTATACGTCCTTGGACCGGTGGAAATGGCCTATGGCGTCAGCAAAACAATGCTTGCCGCGGGGGTCACACCGGTCGTGTTGATCGTCGTTTGGCTACTGATCCAGCGAATACACCGCAAGATGCATTAAAGCCCGCGAATGCGTGGGTCTAATGCGTCACGTAGCCCGTCACCAATGTAGTTTACCGACAAAACGGTCAGTGAAATCGCAAGGCCCGGCCAGATCACCCGCTCTGGGAACGACGTCATCCGGTCGACGCTATCAAACAGGATTTTCCCCCATGTCGGGAAATCCGATGGAAAGCCCAGCCCAAGAAACGACAACGCGCTTTCTGTGATGATCGCGGTTGCAAGCCCAAGCGTCGCGGACACCATAATTGGTGACATCACGTTAGGCAGCAGGTGCCGTGTGATCATGCGCCGCGCTGGGGTCCCGATGGACCGCGCGGCCAGCACAAATTCGCGTTCTTTCAGAGCCATAACATCGCCGCGCACAATGCGCGCAGTCTGCATCCAGCTCGTGATCCCGATGCCCGTGACAATCAGAATAAAGATACCTTGTTCAGGTCCAAATGTGCTGCGTAGCGGGTCGCGGAACAACAGCATCATCACCAACAACAGTGGTAGCAGCGGCAACGCCAGCACCAGGTCAGTAAAGCGCATCAGCAACCCGTCAAGCCGTTTGAAATAGCCCGAAAGCACACCGACGGTCGTACCAATCAGCAGGGCCAAGATCATCGCAGTCCAGCCAACAGCAAGCGAAATACGCCCGCCTTGCATGATGTTCGCCATTATATCGCGCCCAAGGTTGTCGGACCCCATCGGGTTGCTCCAACTGACTTTTGCGCCACTATCAAACAGCGCCATATAGATTGGCCGGATGTTTTTATTGCGGATGTTCAGCTTGCCTGCATCCACGTCCCAAATCAGCGGGCCAACAGTGCAAAATAGCGTGATAAAGATCAGGAACCCAAGTCCAAGAACGGCACCCTTATGCGTCCGGAATTGATCCCAAACGTCCAACCACTGGCTGCGCGGTTTTTCGTTCATTTCCAAGGTGTTATCAGTCATAGCGGATCCTTGGGTCAAGCACGCCGTATAGAATATCGGCAATCAGGTTCATCACAACGATCAGCACCGCCAACAGGAAGGTGATCGTCATAACCATGGGGATATCGTTGCCTTGCAGGGCGATAATAAGCAGCTGCCCAAGGCCGTTCACCTTGAAAATCTGCTCGGTGATGATCGCGCCACCAAAGATCGATGGGATGCCAAGCGCGATAACGGTGACTACAGGGATCATCGAATTGCGCAGTACATGTTTCATGACCACCGTGCTTTCGGACAATCCCTTGGCGCGCGCAGTGCGGACATAATCTTGGGACAGGTTATCAAGCATGGACGCACGCATATAGCGGCTAACTTGGGCGGTTGTCTGCAGTGCCAAAACCATGACCGGCATGATCATCTGACGCAGCTGGAACACAAAGCTGTCCCATGAGGTCACAACATGGGTGGTGTCATAGATTGACGGTAGCCACTTTAGTTGAACTGAAAAGATTACAATCAGCAGCACACCACTGAAAAACGGCGGCACCGAAAATCCAATCATCGATACGAATGTACCGGTTTGGTCGAACACTGAATATTGTTTGTAGGCGGATATAATCCCGATCGGCAGGGCGATCAGCACACCAACGATGTAGGACATCCCAACAACCCACAGCGTCTGTGGCAGCCGCTGCGCGATTGTGTCGAATACTGGGGACCGTGACTGGAACGAGATGATCCGCTGGGCACCATCAGCAAAATTGGTGCCGAAGATTGCATCAATCCAATACTGCGGCTCGACGATGAAAAACTGCCTCAGCCAAAGCGGGAAACGGACCCACCAAGGTTCGCCTAATCCCAATGCTAGACGCATCTTTTCTTTGACTTCAGGCGGGATCGTCAGCGGCATCTGAGACATTGGGTCGCCTGGAGCGAGCTCCAACAGCATAAAGATAACAAACGCGATGAACAAAAGCGTCGGGATGGACATAAGTAACCTGCGGATAGTGAAGGTAAGCATGTGTTGACGCCTTGGTACAAAACGGTGTGCGGGGAATACGGAGGGCAGGGGAAACCTGCCCTCCGATCGTAGGATGGGTTTTAACCCATCTTGGTCAGAGGCTTATTCGCCCATGCGGTACCAGTCAGCAACGTTCCACAGCTCGGAATCCCAAGTGTTAAGAACAACGCCACCAAGTGTGTTGGCTTTTGCAGATACACGACCACGGTCAACCAGTGGCACGATTGTCATCGTGTCACGTGTCAGCATGTTGTTCATCTCGCGCATCAGATCGCCACGCTTGCCGATATCAGCAGTTGCACCCAACTCGTCGATCAGCGCGTCATATGCTGGATCGCAGAAGCGGTTGATGTTTTCACCCTGCCACTGGCTGGACGGCTTTGGTTCGCCGCCACAACGATATGCTGCGAGATAGGCTTGCGGATCAGTGCCATCAAAGTTGTTGGCGTACATTTCCACATCCGCATAGAACTTTTGGAACGTGTCAGGCGAACCTGGATCACCACCAAAGAACACGGATGCATCAAGGTTACGAAGTTCGGTTTCTACACCAATTTCGCCCCACCACTCTTTGATCAGAGCTTGGAAATCCTGACGCACAGCGTTTGTGGATGTCTGGTACAAGATACGCAGCTCAACGCCGTCTTTTTCACGGACGCCGTCGCCATTGCTATCTACCCAGCCAGCACCGGTCAGCAGCGCTTTTGCGCCTTCGATGTCTTGAGTCAGGCAACCAGTGTTGTCTGTGGATGCATAGATTTCTGGACCAGGAACCAAGTTACATGTCGGGCGACCAGCCTGACCGTAGCCAACTTCAACCAGCAATTCGCGGTCGATAGCCATGGACAATGCGTGACGCACGTCAAACTCGGACAGGAACGGGTGCGGGTGTGCAACTGTGCCACGCTCGCCCTCGGGCAGATCCGATGATGGGTTTGTCAGGTTCATCTCAAGGCGCTCAACAAGTGTGCCGAACGCGCTGATTGGTGTACCAACACCGCCGTCAGCCATTGCTGCAAGCACGTCCGGTGCCAACTGCATGTTCCAAGCATAGTCAAATTCGCCAGTTTCCATAACGGCACGACCAGCAGCAGTTGCGTCGCCGCCCCCTTTGAAGGTCACAGTTGCGAACGCAGGTTGACCTGCAACGCGGAAGTTTTCGTTGGCAGCCATCTGGATAACGTCATTGGTGCGGAAGTCTGTAACAACAAACGGTCCTGTGCCAATTGGGCCAAAGTTGGCGTCTGTGCATTCAGGTGCCTTTGCACCCAGACAATCAGCGAACTGTGCCGCTTGAATGATTGGGGACTGCGCGCCAGCAAATGGGCCATATGGATTTGGCTTCGGGCTGTCGAATGTGACTTTAACAGTCAGGTCATCAATCGCTTCTACAGATTGGACGCCGTCAAACTTGGATGCTTGTGCGCAACCGCCTTCGGGGTTCATGCAGTACTGTGCCGTGAACGCCACGTCTGCGGATGTGACAGCAGTGCCATCAGACCAAAGTAGACCTTCTTTCAGCTTCCAAGTGATCGATGTTAGATCCTCGGACACACCGCCATTGCTGACAGTCGGGATTTCAGCAGCAAGGTATGGAACCAATGCGCCTGTGTCGTTATAGCGCGCAAGCGGCTCTACGACCATAGATGCGGATTCAAGATCCTTTGTGCCACCTGACAGATATGGGTTCAGGATGGATGGCGCTTGCCAATAGATGATTTTTAGCTCGCCGTCACGTCCGCGCTCGCCTTCGTGACCGTCGGCATATGCCATCGGTGCGAATGCGAGGCCGGCTACGGCGCCCATCAATGCAGTTTTCATATTCATTTTAGTACTCTCCTAGTTGGTGCTCTTATTCTTCGACCTCGGGGTCCCACCGTTGGCCGGTGGGGGTTTGTTGTTATGTCTCGTTGTAAAGGTGGCAGGCGGCAAACTGGCGCGGCTTCACTTCACGGTATTCGGGTTCCACCTGTTTACATATGTCCATCACTGCCGGGCAGCGCGTACAGAAATTGCAGCCCTTTGGTGGGTTGGATGGGGATGGTACGTCGCCTTGCAAAATAATCCGGTTTGTATTGCGGGCAAGTGCGGGGTCAGGTTCGGGCACCGCTGATAGCAGCGCCTTGGTGTAGGGGTGCAACGGGGCCGCGAAAAGCGTTTCGCGATCCGCCAATTCAACGATTTTACCCAAATACATCACGGCCACGCGGGTCGCGATATGACGGACCATCGACAGATCGTGGCTGATAAACAAATATGTCAGGCCAAACTTTTCCTGCAGGTCTTCAAGCAGGTTCACGACTTGGGCTTGAATTGACACATCAAGCGCGGCAATCGGTTCGTCGCACACGATAAACTTAGGGTTCAACGCCAATGCACGGGCAATCCCGATCCGCTGGCGCTGCCCACCTGAAAACGCATGTGGATAACGAGCCGCAAACTTGCGGTTTAGACCCACTGCATCCATTAGTTTGGCTACTTTTTTGCGCTTTTCCATCGGTGTTAGCGTCGTATGCTCATCCAATGGTTCGCGAATAATCGCCTCCACTGTCATGCGCGGATTTAGGGATGCCTGCGGGTCTTGAAACACCATTTGCATGGTTGGGCGCATTTCGCGCAATTGACTTTGCGGCGTGTCGCCAATTTCGCGGCCATCAATTGCGATCTGGCCGCCAGTAATATCGTAAAGCCGCAGGACAGCGCGCCCCGCAGTCGACTTGCCGCATCCGCTTTCACCCACAAGACCAAGCGTCTCGCCTTCCATCACGTCAAAGGTCAGACCATCAACGGCTTTCACCTCGCCGACACGGCGGCGCAGCAGGCCTGAATAAATCGGGAAATGCATTTTTAGATCACGTACCGATACAAGCGGCTTGGCAGGATTATCCAGCATTGGCGACCTCCAGCGGGTCAACAAGAAAACAGGCGGCATCATGGCCTTCACCAACATCGTAACGCGGCGGGACCTTGACCGCACAAACAGGCATCGCCTGCGCACAACGATCACGAAACGGGCACGACGTCGGCGCGCCCAATACCAATGGCGGTTGACCTTCGATCACAGTAAGACGCGCGGCACGCTTTCCAGAAATCGACGGGATCGTTTTCAACAATGCGCTGGTATAGGGGTGCTGCGGGTTCGCAAATAATTCATGCACAGGGGCGTGTTCAACAAC
>Ga0115003_10000390_pt1 | contig 38715 bp, 44 predicted proteins | sample ArcticOcean_MG_C_7_FD_88736 | JGI IMG/M metagenome (GOLD analysis project Ga0115003, IMG submission 88736) | Marine microbial communities from western Arctic Ocean - ArcticOcean_MG_CB11_88 | ecosystem: Environmental > Aquatic > Marine > Oceanic | place: Arctic Ocean: Canada Basin | collected...
AACATTAAGTAAAGTAGCAAACTATATAGCCAAAAAAAATAAAACAGGTGTAATAGTTTTAGATAAAGAAGAAGATATAGACGAGGAACTTAAAAAATTTAATATTTCTAATATTTGGGGTGTAGGCAAACAACTCTCAAAATTATATATGAAAAACAATATTGACACAGCTTACAAATTAAAAAATATCTCCAATACATGGGTTAAAAAAAATACAAATGTCCTAGGAGCTAAAACAGTTATGGAGCTACGTGGTATACCTTGTGTAGACTTACAAACAATTGAATCTAAAAGAAAAAGTTGTTGTGTGTCTAGGTCATTTGGAAAAAAAGTTGAAAATATAGAAAAATTAAAAGAATCGATAGCAACACACTGTCTTTCTGCTGCAGAAAAAATTAGAGGAGACGATCAAGTGACTAAATCAGTGACAGTCTCTATTAGAACCAGCCCATTTGACAGACATAGAGAATATTACTCTAATTCAATCACCATTGATCTACCTATAGCAACAAATAATAGTATTGAGTTAATAAAAGTAGCAACAGAAGGACTTATGGCTATATATAAATATGGTTATTTTTATCAAAAATCAGGAATAACACTAAGCAACTTAAAGGATGCTAGAAAAGAGGAATTTAATTTATTAACTCCTCTGCTAGAAACGAAATCTAAATCACTCATGAAAGCAATAGATTTTACAAATACAAAATACGGAAGAAATTCTATTAGTATTGCTCAAGCGGGGATCAATAATAGTTGGAAAATGCGAAGAGAGCATTTTTCAAAAATTGACACAGCTTCGTTCGATAGCCTGCCAATGTTAAAAATTTAAAATTGACTTCAAGAAATAATTAAATTAAAAAAGTCAAATCAAATTCTGGGGTGCGTAATAGCTGAGAATATACTCAATGAACCTGTTGTGTAATTACAACGAAGGGAAAAAATGAACGAAGCATACATAGATCAATTTACCACATTTATAATTTTAATATTAACCTCTTTAGCTTTTGCAGCTATAGGTATCTTCTTTTCGAGGGAAAATAGTTCAATAAAATCATACTTAAATGCAGACAGAACTATTAAGAGAAAATCTTTAACAGCATCATTGGTGGCGTCATGTTTTGGAGTCTGGATACTAGTAGGCCCGGCAGAAGCAGCAACATGGGGTGGACTAGGAGCAATTATAGGATATTCTCTTGGTCAAGCTTTTCCATTCTTAGCAATTTATTTTTTCGGCAAAAGAATGAGAGCAATTATGCCAAACGGTAATAGCTTAACTCAATTTGTTTTTGTTAGATTTGGAAGCACAGTATTTAAATTAGTTTTATTTTTAACTATTTTCTATATGTTAGTTTATTTAACAGCTGAAGTAACAGCTGTAGCTAAAGTTGTAAATTTATTATCTAACATACCTTTGTGGCAAACTTCATTAGTTATTTTAATTTCAACCTTGAGTTATACTTTATATGGAGGACTTAAAGTCTCTATGTTTACGGATAAGATTCAATTTATAATTATTTTTATACTTTTAATTTTTGTAATTAATTATATTTTTAATGCAGAAATTAATACTGCTTCGCTAGAACTAATAAATAAACAGGCGGGTTTCCTTCTAAGTAAAAATTATTTTTATGGATACACAGCAGGTATTACTTTTTTTATAGCAGTTTTTGCAACAAACTTATTTGATCAGGGAATATGGCAAAGAGTTTACGCAGCAAAAAATATAAACGAACTCAAAGTTGGATTTGTATCTGCTTTTTTTATTGTAATACCTTTTATATTTATTTTAGGTTTTTTTGGAATAATTGCCGTGGGTACAGGTAAAGTAACTGACCCAAGTACAATTTTCTTTTCTCTTCTTTTAGATCCGTTTAAGGGAAGTAATGCTGCATTAAGTATTTCTTTATTAATTTTAGTGCTTGTGCTTGTTATAAGCTCAATGGACACTTTAATAAATGCTATTTCAAGTTTAATAACGATTGAAGCACCTAAGTTCTTGAAATTAAAGAACAAGAATGATTATTTAAAGTTATCTAAATACCTCATAGCATTATTATCTGTGTTTGTTTTTTATACAGCATCAAAAGGTAACAGTGTGTTATTTATGTTTCTTTTTGCTGATCTTTTATGTTGTGCTGCGGCTTTTCCTGTTTTTTATGGATTGTATAAAGGAAATACCTCTAATAAAGTAACTTTTTATTCTATTCTGACTGGACTTATTTTCGGGCTTTGCATGTTTCCAGACCAGTCATTCCAAAGTAGTTTTATTGTAGGAGGGGTATTTGAAGCAAAAATTTTCCCCACTTGGATTTCAACCGCTTTATTGTTTTGGTCGTTTATCTTAGCAACTTTTACACCAATGATCGCAATAATTGTATGCAGAAATAAAAAATTGAAATTTAATTACCTTGAATTAAAAAAAATAAAAGAGATTAAGAATTAACTACTCTTTTCTTATTTCATTTAAATAAATAAAAACCGCAACCCAGACAAAGATAAAACTGACTAATTTATGTGTATCAATAATTTCTTCATACACAAGAGTTCCCAAGAGAAACTGTGAAGTAGGGGTGACAAAAAAAATAAAACTAGCCGGACCTATACCGACAAACTGTAAACCTTTGGTGTATAAATAAAGAGGTATTAAAGTCATAGGACCAGCCCACAAAAGATAAAATGAAAGCTTAATTTCGTCAAAAGAAAAAACATTAAGATTTAATTTAACTAGATAGATAAATGCAATAATAGCAAATGGAGAGAGCAAAAGAGTTTCAATCAGTAAAGCCACATCTGTTTCTATGTTGATTTTTTTTTTAATAAGACCATAAACACTAAAAGAAACAGCAACTGTCAAACCAATCCAAGGTAAAGTTTTGTATTGTAAAAATAAATATAGTATTGAAATAAAAACCAAAATTACAGCAACAATTTTATTTCGATTATAACTTTCTTTTAAAAAAACTACTCCAAAAAAAACACTAAAAATCGGAAATATATAATAACCAAAACTTGCATCTACTAACTTATCTATAGAAATTGCATAAAGCCAAGTTAACCAGTTAATCATAACAAGAAAACCAGAGATAAATAATAAAATTATATTTTTAATATCTTTAAATACTTGAAAAAAAATTTTCCATTTTGAAAAAAAAAAAGTAGTTATTATAAGAATAAAAGCAGTCCATAAAGTTCTATGAACTACTAATTCAACGGGATTAGCAAAAGAAACAAATTTGAAATAAATAACGCCAATAATTCCCCACCATAATGAAGCTGAAATGGTATAAAAAAAACCTTCTATGATTGCTTTTTTCAAATATTAAATATTTTCTCCAATTACAGTCCAGCTATAATTGTGTCTGTGAGATATTGTTATATTAGAGAATCCTGCGTCCGTTAGTTCTTTTAAAATTTCATCTTTCTTATAATATTTCGCATATTCAGGATTTAATTGGTCAAAAATCACATCATTTCTTTTTGACCATCCAAATTTATTAAAAACTTTCAACAAATAGTTCTTTAAAGGTAAATTTAAGTAACGACATAAAAAAATATACGGTTGTAAAATTAAGTTTAGTAAATTTGATATAACGTATAAAATCTTATCTGGAACATATTTAGTTATTTTCGAAAAAATTTTATAAAAACATATATATATAAAGTTGTTTTCATACCCATACACCCAGATTATAATTTTTCCATTTTTTTTTAAATTTTGCCTAATATTATTTAAAACATCAGTAGGTTCTTTTATATGATGTATTACACCCAGGGAGAATATATAATCACATTTCTCATCAGTTTTAAAACTCAACCCGTCCGACTGTATGACTTGAAGATTTTTATGTTCTTTAAAGTCCTGATTGATTTTAGAAATTCCTACATCCGATGGTTCAATAGCAAAAATTTTTTTAGGATTATATTTTAAAAAAGTTTTCACAACACGTCCGGTACCAGCACCCACATCGGCTATTATTTTACCGGTAACTTCTTCTATTGAATAAATATTGTCAAATTGATCAATAAGAACATCATCTGATGCCCAGTAATCATCATTGAGTTCGCCTTGTAGCTTCCATTGATTATTAAAATCTTTTATTGTTTTTTTTCTGATATTAAAAATTTTGTTCATATTTGAATTTAATTAAGATTTAACTCTTTTATCGTTTTCTTAATAAATGTAGATAAAAGGTCTCTGTCTTCTTTGTTTAAATAATTTTCCTTATTGTTAGCACTCTCGATTTCATTTCTAATTTTAGATTTGAAACCGTGTAAAGTTTCTTTATTTATTAAATTATTAATTTCTGCCCTATATTTAGTAATTCTATAGCCTATAGTTATTTCAAATAATAAAAAAAAAGCAAAAGTAATTATTATTGTTTTGTAGATAAATAGTTTCATTGTTAATTATTACACTAAGGTTTAAAAATTAATTTAGTTTATATTGTTTTTATATACAGAAGAGATAGTTTTATTACTAACTTTTATTTCATGTATTTTGATAAATCTACCATCTAATAGCTTTTTTTTTCTTGATTTATTACCGTCCCAATGAATGTTGTTAATTATAACATAATCAGCTGAAAGAACATCACCAACTATTATCATTCTATTGCGATTCTCTTTATTTAAAAATTTTTTATTCAATAACAAATCCATATTTCCAATGTTTGAAATTTTATAGCTACCTAAATGTATTTTATTTATATGGTTCAAATTTTGATTAATAGTAACGCCCCAATAATCTAGTTCAAATAATTTATCAAAATTATTTTTAAAAAAATAATTGAAGTATAAGTTTTGATTTGGATGATTTTTGATTATCCAATTTATATTTAAAGTTAAACTTAAAAAAATTATAAAGAAAAATATTTTAGGAAAATTTTTAAAATATTTAATTTTAATAGAGTTTAAGCCATGAATTGTTAAAATTACTACAAATGGATAAATAAAATACAAATGTCTCCAGCCAGTATATAGAGTTGAATTAATAATAATTATTAGAAAAATTGGAAAAAATACGATTGAAAAGAAAAAAATGTCGAGCATCTCTCTCTCTCCCCTCCATAAATCATTATATATTTTTTTTTTATCAATATTTAGTAATCTCAAAAACATTCTTTTAGTAATTAAAAAAAAACCATAAGTAAAAAAAATTAAATATAAAACTGGCGTTGTTGCATAAATCCATACCAAACTATAATGCCAAGGAACATTATTTGCTTTTATGTAATCACCTAAATAAAAATTATACCCGTACCATCCAAAATTTGACAATCTTTCAAAAACAAACAAAAAATTAGAGATAGGATTAGACCATAAAAATGGATAAAATAAAATTATACAAACAGGTATCAAAAATAACAATCTTAACAATGTTATGAGTATTTGGTTTTTATTTTTTTCATTTCTTAAATATTTTATTGTCAAAAAAAACAAAAGTAATATTGCCATATATACGCCTAAAATTCTCATCCCTGTTGCTAGTCCAATAAATATTGAAGCTAAAGTTGAGTTTATGAATGAGCTTTCTTGCAATGTTCTAATAGAAAAATAAGTAGCTATTATAAATAATGATAAAAAGATAATATCTTTATTATTATAAAAAGCATTTGCAAAAATTCTAGGAGAGACAATAAGAAATAATGTTCCCAAAATTGCTAAACCAAAAGACTTATATCTATTTTTTAAAATTAAATAAAAAAAAATTGTTCCTACAAAAAAATATATAAAATTTAACAAGTGTCTTATTAAAAAAAAAGACCTCGGATCATTTATTTCAAATATATACTCGATTAAAGCAGCAGGTACGTCAAAAACATAACCTATCCCTTTTTCAGGAAATTCACTTATACTTGGAAATGCATTTAATCTAGAATTATAATCATAATTAAAGATATCAAATATATACTTAAGACCAACAAATCCATTTATTCTTGTGTTGTCTTCATCTATTGAGATTCCATAGTCTTTATAAATATTAAATCCAACTATAAAAAAAAGAATAAAAAAAATATAAGTATAATTAATTTTATTTATTTTAAAAAAAGATAACATTGTTAAATAATTAATTAGGACTTTATTTTTTTATTATACAGTTTTCAATATAAAGTTCATCTAGCCCCGACAGATAAAAATTTTTTATTGCATCTTCTACAGAACACACAATTGGTTCGCCCTGAATATTAAAACTTGTATTTAACAATAAAGGTATGTTAGTGATATTATAGAATTCATTTATTAATTCATAAAATTTTTTATTATAAATTTTATTTACTGTTTGAAGTCGCCCACTTCCATCTTCGTGTGTTACCGCAGGTATTAATGATCTTTTATTTATTTTAATTTTCAATGCTTTTTCCATGAAATAACTGTTTTCATAATTTTCAAAAAAATCTTTAGTATTTTCCTCAAGTATAGCAGGGGCAAATGGCCTAAAATTTTCTCTAAATTTAATCTTTTTGTTTATGCTGTCTTTCATTTTGGAGTCTCTAGGATCTGCTAATATAGATCTGTTACCTAGCGCTCTATCACCAAACTCCAAAGATCCTTGAAACCAAGCGATTATTTTTCCTTTCGAAATTGCTTCAGCAGCATCAGAAGAAATATTTTTACTAATTCTATACTTTATTCCATATCTATTAAGTTTATTTATGACTTCATTATTTGAAAAAGATGGACCAAGGTAATTATTGAACATAATATATTTTTTTTTATTTTTCAAAATAACATTACTTACATAGTGAGCAGCACCAAGACCCGCTCCACTATCATCCGGAACAGATGGTATATAAAGATTTTTAAACTTTGTATTTGATAAGATTTTTCCATTAGCCACACAATTAAGCGCACAACCACCAGATATCACGAGATTTATAGATTTGTTTTTATTGTACAAACAATTTATTAAATGAATATAAATTTCTTCAAAAACTTTTTGAGCAGCGTAAGCTATATCAAAAAAATTTTTTGTTAATTTATCTGGATTTATATTGGGCTCTATACCTAAATAATCAATCATTAAGTTGCTATAAAAATTTGGTCTATGAAACAAATAATGATTAAAATATTTTAAATTAAGACTAAACCCATTTTTTTCAAATGAAACTAATTTTTTTATCAAATTATAATACTTTGATTTATTTCCATAAGCGCTAGCTCCCATAAGTTTCCATTCTTCACTCTGTGGTTTAAAACCACAAAATTCTGTAAAAGTAGAGAAAAAAGAACCCAATGAATGAGGAAAATTTTGAGATAAAATTCTATTTAAATTATTTCTATTACCCGATGAAAAACTCATACATTCTTTTTCGCCAAAGCCATCTAGTGTTAGTATTGATGCATTTGTAAAAGGAGATAAAAAATAATTTGAAGCATGAGACAGGTGATGATTTACAAAAAAAATATCAATTTTTTTATTATTTTTTAAAATTAATTTTTGCTGAAAGAAGTCATTATTTATATTTTTTTGTCCCAGATCTCTTATAATAAAATTTAAGTTAGAGTGTAACATAGAAGGAAAGTAACCCGTGTGTTGTGACATTGCTGAGTTAAAATGTTCTAAATTTATCGCAGGATTCCACGAAATTGCAATTGCAGATAAATCTTTATAATTTAAGTTTTTTTTTTTTAAACAGAAATCGATTGATTTAACTGGAAATTTTCTTGTTCTTTTTTCTCGACTTAACCTTTCTTCTTCTACGGCACAAACTAATTTGTTATCTACAATTAAAGATGCAGAAGTGTTAAAGCCAACCGTATTAAGACCTAAAACAATACTTTTCATAATTTATATAAAATCATTAAATTGTTATCGAAGTACTATATTTATTTTTAATATCATTTTAATTCTCAATATATTTATTTTCTTAAATCTTTTAAAAATTTAACATATTTATCAATACCTCTTTCTAAATTATATTTGGGACTATAATTTATTAACTTTTTGGCTTTAGTTATTGATAAAGTTCCTCTTATCGGTCTAAAAGCATCTCTATTACTGAGTTTATATTTTAAAGTTTTAAAGTGCTTCTTTAATATCATTACAAAGTTATAAAGTGTTTCACCTTTGCCGCATGTAATATTAAATATTTGGTTTATTCCCTTTTTACTAATCGCTGCTTTAATACAGCCTTCCACTAAATCATCTACAAATGTAAAATCTAATTTATCATTTTTACCTTCGATATTAATTACTTCATTTTTAAATGCCTTATTAATAAATATTTGTGTAACTCTATTATTCATATCCGTCGGACCGTAAACAGCTGACGGTCTTACAATTGTATAGGGAATTTTAAAAAAACTACATAATCCCTTTGTTATTATTTCCCCTGACAACTTCATAGTGCCGTATATTTCTTTTGGAGAAAGAACGTCATTTTCATAAGCTTTATCACCTTTAAAATCTCCATAGACCATACTTGAAGAGAAGTAGACAAACCTTTTTAAATTATATTTTTTATGAGTATTTTTATAAAAATTTACAGTTTCTAAAATATTAGTTGTAGTATCCGCAGAGCCTTCCTTCGCTTCTTTTGCATTTAAATTTTCTATTTTGGCAAGAGGTACAGCAGCAGTATGGAATATTAATTCAGGTTTATATTTTTCTATTATTTTATAAGTTAATCTAAAATCTTTTGCATCTCCTCGTTCGATTATTATCTTTTTAAAATTTTCAAATCTTAATTTTCTGAAGTCAGTAAAATTATCTTTTACAGGATTAACATACCCATTGTAAGAGTCTAATATTATACATTTATTTATAATTTTTTTAGAAATTAATTTTTTAACAATGTTTGAACCAATAAAACCTAAACCACCAGTAACTAATGCTGTTTTCATAGACTATTTATCTTACACCAGTCGTTTATTTTTCTTAAAATAAAACTAAGATTTTTTTGACTTAAATCAGGATAAATTGGCAGGGTTAAGATTTCTTTTGATAATTGTTCTGTATTTTTAAGTTTTTGAGAATATTTCTTTAAGTATTTTTGTTTATGCAAAGGGGGATCAAAATGTACAGAGGCATCCACACCATTTTTTTTAAGATAGTAGAGTAATGAATTTCTGTTTTTTTTAACTAACACTGAATACATTTGATATGAATGTGTTAAATTTTTTGGTATTTTTTGTACTTCAAAAAAAGTACCTAATTTGGAAAAAAAGTTATTATATTTACTTGCTATAAATCTTCTCTCAAGATTAAATTTATTTAATTTTTTTAACTGAGAATTGCCTAAAGCTGCTAAATGATTAGGTAGCCTAAAATTATGACCCGGAAGATCTGCCACACGATGCCAAAAGTATTTTTTTGGGTCTTTATTTATTCCATGGGCAATTAATTTTTTTATTTCACTATAATATTTTTTGTTATTTGTGGTTAACATTCCTCCTTCTGTTGTAGTTATATTTTTTGTTGGAAAAAAAGAGAAACAACCTGTACCGAATGACCCAACTTGTTTACTATTGCATGTAGCACCTAAAGTTTCTGCGCTGTCCTCGATTAATTCTATTTTGTGTTTTTTAGTAGTTTTAACTATTTCTTCCATTTCACATGGAAGGCCGGAATAGTGGACAACAATTACAGCTACAGTTTTTTTATTTATTTTTTTTTTTATTTCTAAGGAAGTAATATTTCTTGAATTTAAATCTACATCTGCAAAAACTGGTATATTTCCGGTATTTATAACTGCATTAGCTGTAGAAACCCATGTCCATGAAGGAATTATAACCTCTCCTTTTTTTTTAATTATTTTCAAAGCACATTCTAAAGCACTGGTACATGAATTCATTGAAATTGCATATTTTGTTCCAATATATCTAGCAAAATTTTTTTCAAAAAGTAAGTTATCTTTGCCGTGAGTAAGCCAGCCAGTTTTAAGCGATTCTACGATCGCCTTAAAATCGCTTTTGTCTAATTTAGATTTGAATAAAGGAATGTTAGCCATTAAAAGTTGTAAAAAATTTTTAAAAAAGAATATATATAGAGATAAAGAAGGGATTATGCTAGGAAAAAAAATAGATATTGTTATACCGGCTCATAATGAAGATCTCAATCTAAAATTTTTATTACCTAAAATAATAAGAATAATTAAATTAAATAAATTGTATAAATTTAGATTAATCTTAATAGATGATAACTCAACAGATGAAACATCTCACGTTATCAAAAATTTTAAAAAAAAAAATGATTTTATTAAATTAATAAAAAATGAAAGAAAAAGTGGACAGACAATATGTTATAAAAAATATTTATTAAAATTTAACTCAGATTATTTCATCCGTATAGATGCTGACAATCAAGATAATCCTAAATATTTAAAAAAAACTATTAATTTAATAAAAAATAATTTTGATATAATTATGGGAAAAAGAACTATTAGAAAACACTCTTTGTCCATGATCTTTCTAACCTTTTTATATGATAATTTAATCTTCTTTTTTATAAAAAAAAAATTAAAAACATATTCCTCAAGTCTTGTTTGTTTTAATCGTTTTTTTATATCAGCACAAAATTTAAAATTTAACGATCATAGATACCTACCTTTAATAGCTATAAACAATGGCGCAAAAAAAATTAAAATATTTAATACCATTCACCAAAAAAGAAAATTTGGAAAGTCAAAATATAAAATAATTAATAAAATATTAAGTGGATTACCTGAGTTTTTATTTTTTTATTATAGAATGAGAAGAGGAGATTTTAATTAAGATGTGTGGCTTTGCGGGTTTTTCGTCTAATGAGAATATTGAAAAAAATATTAACATTTTAAAAGAAATGAATGAAAAGCTTAAGCATCGTGGACCAGATGGAGAAGGTTATTTTTATAATAATTCTATTTTTTTGTCACACAAAAGACTTTCAATAATTGATTTAAATGAAAGGAGCAATCAACCGTTTACTGATAAAAATGGAAAACATATTATAATTTTTAATGGTGAAATTTTTAACTACATTGAATTAAAAGAAGAATTAATTAAAGAAAAGTGTGTTTTCTTCACTGAGTCAGACACAGAAGTTCTCTTAAAAGCATATATTCATTGGGGGCCTAAATTTTTAAATAAAATTAAGGGTATGTTTTCTTTTGTTATTTTTGATATTGAAAAACAAATATTATTTTGCGCTCGTGATCATTTTGGACAAAAGCCATTTTTTTATTACTTTGATAACAAACAATTTATATTTGCATCTGAATTAAGATCTCTATTGAAGCACCCTAATATACCTAAAAGAATCTGCAGGAAGTCTATAATGAATTATTTACACTATGACTCTTTTGTAGGTGACAGCACACCTATTGACAATTGCTTTAAGCTCAAACCTTCAGAGTATTTAATATTTGATATTAAAAATAAAAAAATAAATAAAAATTATTATTGGAAATTAAATATAAATAAAAAAAAAACTCCTGATATCAATTCAGAAAACCTTTTTTTAGAAAAACTATCAAAATCAGTGAAAATTCACTTACGTAGTGACGTACCCGTTGCATTATATTTGAGCGGTGGGCTTGACTCTACCACTCTTGCTTTAATGGCAACTAAAGAAGCTAATTATAGTAACATTAATGCATTTAACTTAAAATTTTCTGAAAATTCTTTTAACGAACACAAAGAAGCACAAAGTACCGCTAAAATTCTAAATATAAAACTTAAAACATTTGAAGTACGAGACATAGATTACATAGCACAAATTCAAAAATCAGTTGATGATTTAGATGAACCTTTAGGTGATTTAGGTTACATGGCGATTTATTTAATTTCTAAATTTGTTTCACGTGAGGGATATAAGGTAGCTATTTCTGGTGATGGAGGCGACGAGCTACTTATGGGTTATGAACCTTTTCAAAAATACCAATTATTTAAATTTCTAAATTCTTCAAAGTTTTTTTCAAAGCCAGTTTGTGCAATATCAAAATACCTTAAAGATGATTTTAGTTACATGGGCCTAAATCACAAAATAAAAATTTTTTCAAAATCTCTTGGTCATAAATCTTTACACGCTAATACCAGATGGATTTCAGCTTTTATGCCTGAAGAAATAAACCATTTATTATCTAAAGATAATAATAATTTTGACACTAATCAAATTTATGAATTTATCGATAATATAAATTCTTCAATTTCATCTAATGATGAATACGACAAACTTTCAGTTCAGTATCAAAGACATTTCCTAACTAATATGATTTGTAGCCATACAGATAAAGCTAATATGGCAAATTCTATAGAAGCCAGAAGCCCTTTTTTAGATCATGAACTTTTTGACTACACTAATAATTTACCCAAGCATTTTAAAATGAATAGGCATTTTTCAAAAATTCCTCTTAGAAAGTATCTTAAGAAAAATTTAAAAAATGATATTCACAAAAAAAAGAAGACAGGTTTTACTGTCCCCATGGCAAAGTGGATTCAGTTTGAAATTAAAGAGCTAGTTCTTGAAACATTAAATAAAAAAAATATGAAAAAATTAGATTTTTTTGATTTTGATTATTTAAGACAAAAAATTATAGAGCCTCATCTAACAAACGTTACAAACAACCATAAAAAAATATGGAACATGTTTGTCTTAGTTAATTGGCTAAACAAAAATATTTCTTAATTTAACTAATATAAGATTAACAATATATTTTTATTATCTTTAGAAGCACAAGAAATCTAAATTTTCTTAGAAGCACTTTAGACTCGAATTTTTTTTTTAGAGTGTTATATTAAATCAAGGGAAGGATTAATACTCACAAATTCTTTCATGATAGCAAATGGACACGGAAGAGTGGGTGAGTGGTTTAAACCAGGCGGTTGCTAACTGTCCGTAGGCGTAAAGCTTACCGAGAGTTCGAATCTCTCCTCTTCCGCCAATTAAAAAATGTAGCTGCAAGTAAATTAAACAATTTTTTAAATCCGGAATACCAGTCATATCTAATAGTTGTTAGCTATAGATCAATTTTTTAAATAAATACAAATCCTTAAAGAATTAAAAAAAGTAAAATAATGAAGATTTCATACAAGCCTGAAATATACAGACTTAGAGTCTTAGCAGTACTTAGAGTTATATTTTATTATGTTAAAATAAATTTATTTGATACTTAAATAAATCTATTGGCTAAAGTAATTTTTGATTTCAATTGATTTATTTTTGTTTAAGACTTTTTTATAAACATTAATATTTTCCATTACTCGTTGCACATAATTTCTAGTTTCTTTGAATCTAATTAGCTCTATCCAGTCAATAAAATCAATTTCTTTTCTGTTTGGGTCGCCATATCTCTTGACCCAAGATTTAATTCTATTAGGACCAGCGTTATAAGCCCCTATAGCAAAGGGAAACACTCCGTCATAATCTTCAAGCAGTGAATTGAAATAGTAGGTACCCAATTTGATATTATAATTTGGGTCACTCTTCAATAATTTTTTGCTGTAAGTTGTTTTAAGATTTCTAGCTACTAATTTTGCTGTGCCAGGCATGATCTGCATTATCCCTTGTGCACCCACATGACTATTTGCACGTGCATCGAACTCACTTTCCTGCCGAATTATTGCAAGCAATAATTCTTGTGAAGGCATTTTCTTGCCATTGATTATATTTGGTATAGAAATTACAGGATAGTTAAAAGTATTTATGAATCTTTTTTCATAAGAAGCTTGCTTCGAAATTTGTATTGCATAATCAAATCTTCCAACTTCTGTGGATAATTTAGCAGCTAATATTTCACTACCTTTCTCAACATCTAATGTTGCTAAATGTTTAAGTATATCTTTACCAAATTCTGTTCTATCCATTTCTTTGAGAAGTTTAACAAGTCTAATTAACTTATTTTTATTGAATACTTTTTCGTATCCATCAGTTAATTTATGACTTGGAGATAGCTTAAAATCTTCACCTGACTTAATTTTATTAAAAGACAGTTGACCATAATAAGTATTAGTAAATTTTGAACCTTCTTTAAAATATTTTTTTGCTTTATCTGGATTGTTATTTTTTTCGTGCGCAAGACCTATCCAGAAAGAACCCCTAGCTAAACTAATTGGATATCCAACATTATTATAAAAATTTTTAAAATGATTTATCGCTAATTCATTTTTACCAAGGAAACTTAAAGCCAACCAACCTGAAATCCATTCTGCATCTGCAAATTCAGGTCCTTCTGTTAAATGGTGATTACTAGAAATCTCATAAGCTAATGAATATTTTTTTTCATAAATAAGATCTCTTGTAATATTTTCTCTTAGTTTCCACCAAAGCTTTGGATATACTAAACTCTTTTCACCATGAAATTTGCGTAAAATTTCCAGGGAACCCTCCAGGCGGTTTCTTTTGGTCCTCCATTTAAGTCTATTGTATTGAAGGCCTAGGTCATTAATTAACTCTTCTGGGACGTCAGAAATTGCTTTATCAACACCGTACGAGTTAGTCATGAGTATAAACCTAGCATTATATAAAAGCTGCTCTTTTTTTGGCAGATAAGGAAGCATCCTTTTTAAATCCCAATACTGATTATTCCATGCCAAGTAGTCAGCTCTTTCTAAGTGATCTGATGTAGTTAAAATTTTTCTGAATTTTTTTCTATAGAACCTTACATCTCTTTTTGAGAGGTCTGCTGTTACCCAGCCAGATTTTATTAGCCCTGTTCCCATTTCAGTTTCTTTAATTTTAAAGTAAGCTTCACCAAGTTTAATTTTTCCAGTGCCACTTAATGGCTCGCCTTCATTAAACCAATTTATGATTGATTTAGGTGATGTGTTCTCCAAAATAATTTTATGTTCTGCCATGTATCTCAAGCGCCCAATTCTTGGATAGTCAGGATTCTTGCTTATAAAATTTTGATAGTCATTAAAAGTAGCTTGATTGCCTCTTTGTTTCAGATATATCCAATTAACTAAATTTTTAAATTCCTTATCTTTTATTTTTTTTGTTTGATTTAAAGCACTATTCCATTTTTTTTTCTTAATCAGATTAAAAATATTTTTCGCTAAAAGGTAATCTTTTTCCTTGAGTATTTTTGATTTAAGCTCGGTTTTAGTAGATACATTTAAATACTCCAATGGTTTTTTAGAAGGATATAAAAAAACATTATTAGTTTTTAAAACTTTCTTAGTTATCTTTTTTTTAGTTTTTTCTTTTATTTGATTAATTATATTTTGCGACTCACTTTCTAAATAAGGTTTATCAACTTTTTTAATTATAATATTATTCTTTGGGACAGGTTTTTTTTCTGGAGGCTTAGTAAAGATAATTTTACTTTTGGTTTCTTTTTTTTTAGTGATCCCAGAGGTTTTTATATTATCTTTAAGGTTTTGTTGAGTAGACAACTTCTCTTTAAATGGTTTCTTTTGGGGTAAATCACTAGAGAAAAAATTTTTTCTTGTCTCAAAATTATTTTGCTTTTTTTCACTTGTTTTTATTGTGATAATTTTTTTTTTAGGAAAAATAAAATTACTTTCTTCTGCCGACAAAGTGGTTAAAAAAAACAATGAAAATAATGCTATTGTTAAATTTACTAGACTATTTTTTAGATAAAGCATAAAGTTTATAAGATTAAAAATTAATTATATTATTTTAATATATGTTTAAAGGATCAATTGTTGCATTAATTACGCCATTCAAAGATGATAAATTAGATGAGGATAATTATATAAATCTAATCCACTATCATTTAAAAAATGGCACCCACGGACTGGTTCCTGGAGGTACCACAGGAGAGTCTCCAACACTTTCGCATGAAGAACATAAGAAAATAATTAATCTATCAGTCAAAGAATGTAAAAATAAAATTCCTGTTATTGCTGGTACCGGGTCTAATTCCACATCTGAAGCCATCGAACTTTCAAGATTCGCTGAAAAGGCTGGTTCCGATGGCCTGCTAATAGTTACACCATATTATAACAAACCAACTCAAGAAGGATTATATCAACACTATAAAAAAATTAATGAAAATGTTGGTATACCAATATTAATTTACAATATTCCTTCTAGGTCTGTGATTGACATGTCTGTTGACACCATGGCTAGACTCTTTGAGTTGAAAAACATTGTTGGCGTTAAAGACGCCACAGGAGATTTAAATCGCGCCGATCATCAATTAAAACTTATGGGCAAAGAATTTGTTATGCTCACAGGTGAAGACGGTAATGCATTAGAATTTAATAAAAGAGGCGGTAGTGGCTGCATTAGTGTGACCGCCAATATTGCTGCAAAACTATGCTCTGAAATGCAGAACGCTTCACTATCAAGAGCAGACGATAAACTTCAAAGAAGAGCCAATGAAATAAATAAAATGTTAACACCATTAAATAAATCTCTTTTTATTGAAAGCAACCCGTCACCTGTTAAATACGCAGCTTCATTATTAAAACTTTCGCCAGACGATGTGAGGTTACCATTAGTAAAAATTACTGACTCAACTAAATCTGCAGTTTTGCAGGCTTTACAGCACGCATATTTAATTTAATGAAACCAAAGGAATCTCCTGGGCAAAAAATAATTTGCCTGAATCGAAAAGCAAGTTTTAATTATTTTTTTTTAGAACTTTTAGAAGCTGGGATAGCCTTAAAAGGTTCTGAAGTTAAATCTATACGTGATGGTAAAGCGAGTATTGCAGATTCATATGCTGTCGACAAAGGTGGAGAAATTTTTTTGATTAACTCCCATATACCTTCGTACAAGCAGTCTAGCTATAATAACCATGACCCAAAAGGAGATCGAAAACTTTTATTGAAAAAAAAAGAAATTAATAAATTAATAGGTAGTATTAATCAAGATGGGCTAACATTAGTTCCAACTAGATTATATTTTCAGAAAGGAAAAGTTAAAATTCAAATAGCTCTTGGAAAAGGAAAAAAAATATATGACAAAAGACAAGTTAAAAAAAATAGAGACTGGAACAGAGAAAAAGCTCGAGTGTTTAGTAATTCTAAAAAATGATCCTTTTAAACATAGGTTCAAATCTCAACACAATAAAAGGCGATAGACTTTTTAATTTAAGAAAAACTATAGAATTAATTAAATTAGAAAATATTAAAATTACAAAAATATCTAGTATTTATGAAACTCCTTCATATCCAAATGAAAAAAAACCTAAGTTTTTAAACATAGGAACTGAAGTGGAATGTAACGACACTCCAAGACTCTTAATCAAAAAGTTTAATAAAATTGAGAAAAAACTACAAAGAACAAGGGGAATAAAAAATCAACCACGAACCTGTGATATAGATTTAATTGACTATAATGGAAAAATATTAAATTCTAAACAACTTACTATACCTCATCCTAAGGCTCATTTAAGAAATTTTGTACTTTTTCCAATAAAGGAAATATCCCCCACATGGATTCATCCTGTGCTTAATAAAAGAATAGATTTTTTAATTAAAAAACTTAGTTTTAAATTAAGGAATGAGATTACAAAAATAAAAGAACATGTTATAATTGATCAATGATTAATAGCGATCAACTACTATCAAAAATTCAATCATATAATAAGTTCTCATCCGTAGGACCTTTAAGTAAAGCATTTAATTTTGCTTTAGAGGCGCACAAAAATCAAAAAAGAATTTCTGGTATTCCCTATGTTGTTCATCCTGTAGCTGTAGCAGATATTTTAGCAGAATTAAAACTAGACAGTGCTACAATAATAACGGGGTTATTGCATGACACTATAGAAGACACAAAAACGACTTATCAGGTTGTTCTAAAAGAATTTGGCAAAGAAGTAGCAGATTTAGTTGATGGAGTTACGAAAATATCTGCTTTAGAGGAAAAAGCTGCTGAAAATTCGCAAGCAGAAAATTTTAGAAAATTAATTTTAGCAACCTCTAAAGATATTCGAGTTTTGCTAGTAAAATTAGCAGACCGCTTACACAATATGAGAACAATTAATGCGTTTAAATCTGAAAATAAAAAAAAAAGAATAGCAAAAGAAACAATGGAAATTTATGCTCCTCTTGCTGAAAGAATGGGGATGAACTTGATAAGAGATGAACTTGAGGATCTTTCGTTCTCAGTTCTTAATAAAAAAGCCAGAGATCTAATAACGGAAAGATTAAAATTTATTAAAAATAATAGAGTAAGTAATTTTGAAGAAATAGAAGAAGACCTACTTGGTCTTCTAAAAGAAAATGGTGTTATAGCAATATTTGAAGGTAGAGAAAAAACTCCTTTTTCAATTTGGCGAAAAATACAAAATAAAAAAATTTCTCTTGAACATTTAACTGACATCATTGGATTCAGAGTGATAGTAAAAAGTATTTCTGATTGTTATAAAACCCTTGGAATTTTTCACAATAAATATTCAGCAATACCATTTAAGTTTAAAGATTATATTTCTACTCCTAAAATTAATAAATATCAGTCCATACATACTGCTATTATTGGACCTAAAGAACAAAGAGTAGAAATACAAATTAGAACTTCCCAAATGCATGATTTTGCAGAGAGAGGAATAGCTTCTCACTGGATATATAAATCTTCTGAAAAATTTTCAGATTTATCATGGAAAGAATATGATTGGCTTAGAGATTTAGTTGAAATAATGGAAACAGAAAACAGCCCAGAACATAACTATGAGTTTACTAAACTTCAAATGTTTCAAGAAAATGTTTTTTGTTTTTCACCTAAAGGCGCGGTTATAAAACTTCCCAAAGATGCAACACCAATTGATTTTGCGTATGCCGTACATACTAAAATTGGAAATACAGCTATTGGATGTAGAATAAACGGTCGTGAAGCTGCTTTACAATCGATTCTTTATAATGGCGACACTATTGAAATAATTAACTCTAAAAATGTATCTCCATCTTTTCATTGGGTTTCTTCTTCAAAAACAGGTAAAGCGAGGGCTGCTATTAGAAGATACTGGCAAGATAAAACTGTAGATAATAAAGTTAAAAAAAGTAAGCAATACAAAAGCACATTAGTGATGGATTTACCGGATCAACCAGGTGTATTGGGTGAGATTAGCACTTTAATAGGTTTAAATGGATGCAATATTCTAAATGTAGAGTTGTTGGGAAAAAAAGATAAATTTATTCACTTTTCATTCGATATACAAATAAATGATTTAAAAAACTTTACAAACTTGATAAGTCAAATCAAACAAAAAAACTTGAATTTTAGAATTGTTCGACACAAAGAGAAAAAAAATGCTTTCATACGAAAAATCCTTGAAAATTTTAAAAGAAACTAACGCATTACTGGATGGTCACTTTATACTTTCCTCAGGTTTGCATAGCGCACAATATATTCAATGCGCACAACTTTTAAGCAAACCACACATGTCAGCTGAATTTTGCAAATCACTTGCTGAAAAAATATCTAAAGAATTTAAAGAAATTGATTTAATTCTTTCACCAGCAATGGGCGGTGTTGTCATTGGCTATGAAATGGGAAGACTACTTAAAAAAGAAGCAATCTTTTCAGAACGAACTGAAGGTGTGTTTAAATTGAGAAGAGATTTTAAAATTTTAAAAAAAACTAAAGTTTTAATTGTAGAAGATGTAATTACTACTGGAAAATCTAGCATCGAATGTTCCGAGCTTGTAAAAATAGCGGGTGCAGAAATTGTTGGTTTTGCATGTTTACTCGACAGATCAAATGGAAATTCTTTAATAGATAAAAAGATAATTTCTCAAATAGAGTTAAAAATACCCTCATACAAAGAAAGTGATTTACCAGAAAGCTTAATTTCTATACCTGCCATCAAACCAGGCAGCAGAGAACTTAAATGAGTAAAATAAGGCTTGGTGTAAATATCGATCACGTTGCCACTGTTAGAAACGCGAGGGGAGAAAATTATCCTAGCCCATTGCGCGCTGCAATCTTGGCAGAGAAATGTGGTGCGCATTCAGTAACAATTCATTTGAGGGAAGATAGAAGACATATTAAAGATCAAGACTTAAAAGACATTAAATCTAAATTAAAAATTCCATTAAATCTAGAAATAGCTGCTACAAAAGAAATGCTAAAAATTGCCATAAGACACAAGCCAGATTTTGTCTGTATAGTTCCTGAAAAAAGAAAAGAAATTACAACAGAAGGTGGTTTAAATTTAAGCTACAATCAAATTTTTTTAAAAAAAATTATCACTAAATTAAAAAAAAATAATTCTAGAGTTAGCTTGTTTATAGAGCCAACTATTAAAGATATAAAAATCTCTAATTACCTTGGTGTAGACGGCATAGAATTTCACACAGGCAAGATTTGTAATTTAATAAATCAAAACAAATCTTTTAAATCAGAATTGTTTAAATTAAATAATGCAGTAAATTATGCCTCAGATCTTAATCTTGATGTACACGCCGGACATGGGCTTACATACAAGTCAGCAAAAATAATTTCTAATATAAAAAAAATTAAAGAATTTAATATTGGTCATTTTTTAGTTGGTGAAGCTATATATGTTGGTCTTCCAGCAGCAATTAAAAAATTCCAAAAAATTTTAAAATAATATGAATGATATTTTTGGGATAGGAACAGACATAGTCGAGATTTCAAGAATAAAAAAACTTTTCAATAAAAGTAGAAAATCCAAAAATAGAATATTTTCTGAAAAAGAAATTAAATACTGCGATTCTAAAGTAAATAAAATTGCCTCTTATTCAAAAAGATTCGCAGCAAAGGAAGCTTTTGCTAAAGCTTTAGGAATAGGTATTAGCAAAGGTATTTCTTTTAAAGAAATATCAGTAAATAATAATAAAAATGGAGCACCTTTTATTGAATTATTAGGAAAAACCAAAAAAATTGTTAAAAATTTAACAAAAAATAAAAATAAAATATACCTTTCTTTGTCTGATGAAAAAAAATATGCATTAGCTATGGTAATAATCAGCAGTTAATGAAAAACACTTTTTTAGCAACGGTAATTGAAAATATTAAAACTTTATTTTACGCTTTATTTATAGCTGTAATAATTAGATCGTTATTTTTTCAACCATTTTACATACCTTCCTCATCGATGGAACCAACGCTTTTAATTGGCGATCGTATATTTGTTAAAAAATATAGTTACGGTTATAGCAAACATTCTTTTCCATTTAGCCCTCCTTTTTTTTCAAAAAGGCTCTTTAATAAAATGCCTAATTATGGTGATTTAGTTGTTTTCAAAACACCTGCTGACAATAGAACAGACTATATTAAAAGATTAATAGGGCTGCCGGGCGATACCATTCAATTTAAAAATGGGAAATTATTTTTAAATAGAGCTGAAGTTTCAAGAACTTTGATAAACAATAGTTACAATATAAGGTGTGGATCACTATCTCCAGAAGTCAATGCCTTTAAGGAAATTTTACCAAATGGCAAAGAATATATTGCTGTTTACAAGAAAACGGGAACTATGAAAAACACGGATGAGTATAAAGTTCCTCAAGAACATTTTTTTTTTTTGGGTGATAATCGTGATTGTTCAAAAGACAGTAGATACCTTAAGAGTGTTGGCTATGTTTCAAACGAAAACTTAGTCGGTAACGCAACTCTTATTTTCTTCTCTAACGACACTGTTTCTGGAAGTATCCTTAAATTTTGGAATTGGGATCAGTCTCTGAGAATAAAGAGATTTTTTAATTTATTAAAATGACAGATCTTTTAAATAAATTAGAACAAAAAATTAATATAAAATTTAAAGATAGAGAGCTTTTAACAAAAAGCTTAATTCATAAAAGCCACAACAGTGTCGACAATAATGAGAAATTAGAATTTTTAGGAGATAGAGTTCTAGGGTTAGTTTTTGCTAAAACTCTATTAAAAATTTATCCAAATGAAAAAGAAGGTACTATCGATAAAAAATTTGCTAATTTAGTAAATAAAAAGACATGTCTTCTTGTAGCAAAAAAACTCGAATTAAAAAAATTTATTATTACCGGGGGATCTTACAAAGGATTAAGTAGGTCAGATGATAAAATTATTAGTGATGGATTAGAAGCTTTATTAGGAGCAATATTTTTAGATCAAGGAATGAATGTTGTAGAAAAATTTATACTAAAATCTTGGGGTGAATTTTTAAAAAAATCCGTTGTTACATTAGTAGACGCTAAAACTCAACTACAAGAATACAGTTTAAAAAAATTTAAAACATTACCCATATACACTATCCAAAAACAATCAGGCCCTCAACACAGTCCAATCTTTAAAGTAGAAGTAAAAATTGAGAACTCAAAAAAATGTTACGCATCAGGAACTTCTAAAAAAGATGCCCAGCAAAATGCAGCAAAAAAATTATTAACCGACCTAAATATCTAATTATGAATTGGCAAGATGAAGGTTTTTTGCTTTCAAAAATAAAATTTAGAGAAAACGCTAACATAGTTAATGTTTTTACTAATAAACGCGGTAAAGTTAGCGGTATTGTTTACGGTGGAAGTTCAAGAAAAATTAGAAATTTTCTTCAAATATCTAATAAAATATTTATAATTTATTCATCAAAATCAGAAAATAGGTTAGGTTATTTTAAAACTGAGCTGGTAGAAGCAATTTCTCCAAAATATTTTAACGATAAAAAAAAAACTGCAGCTCTTTTATCCTTTTCTTCTATTCTCAACTTATTGCTTCCTGAGTCACAACCTTATCAAAAATTATATTTTTCATTGGAAGGTCTATTAAAAAATTTTGATAAAGATGATTGGATAAATCATTATATTTATTGGGAATTAATTTTACTTAAAGAGCTTGGTTTTGATCCTTATCTTGAGCAATTTTTTGATAATGTTGATCAAAACACCAATCAAAAAAAAATTGAAATTGATAATATAAAATATCAGATTCCTACTTTTCTACTTTCAAAAAAAAAAATTGAGATTTTGAATCATAGAGAAATTACAACAGCTTTAAGCTTTACAAGAAATATTTTAACTAACAAATTTTTCTTACCTAATAATTTATTACTTCCAAAATCTAGGATAATTCTAGAAAATTATTTTAATTGATTAGCAACATCTAAAGAAAAATAACTAACAATCGCGTTTGACCCTGCGCGTTTTAAAGAAATTAAACTCTCAAGTATGGCTTCCTCAGTAATAATTCCTTTTTTAATACCATTTTTAATTAAAGAGTACTCACCTGAGACTTGGTAAGAAAAAATTGGTATTTTAAAGTTATCTTTTACTAATCTTATGATATCTAAATAAGGTAAACCCGGTTTTATCATTACAATGTCAGCACCTTCTCTCACATCTAAGGCAACTTCTCTTATAGCTTCATTAGAATTTCTATAGTCCATTTGATATGTTTTTTTATCACCTTTTAATTTCTTATTGGAGCCGACCGCATCTCGAAACGGACCATAAAAATTAGAAGCGTATTTAACAGCGTATGAAACAATTTGAGTGTCTTTAAAACCTTTTTTATCTAGCCCGGCTCTAATTTTTCCAATTCTGCCATCCATCATATCTGATGGAGCAATAATATCACATTCCATTTGTGCTTGAAGAACAGATTGTTTTACCAGCACATCTATTGTTAGATCGTTATCAATCTTATTATCTTTAATTATTCCATCGTGTCCATGACTTGTATATGGATCAAGTGCAACGTCACACATTATACCAATATCTTTTTTAAATTCTTTTTTTAAGGATCTCAAAGCTTTACATATTAAATTATTTTTATTTAACGACTCTTTTCCAGTATTATTTTTTTTATTTGAATTTGTGTATGGAAAAAGAGCTATGAGTGGAATTCTTAACTTACACGCTCTTTCTACAATCGATGTTAATTCATCTACAGAATAACGAAAAACACCAGGCATAGAGTCAATTGTTTCTTTTTTTTTGTATCCCTCTCTAACAAACAAAGGGAGTATTAAATCATTCGCAGATAAGCTATGTTCTGAAACTAGTCTTCTAACCCAATCAGCTTTTCGATTTCGTCTCATTCTCAAATTTGGATATTTTCCAATATATTTCATAATATTTTATTATAAGTTTATATTCTGAGACAAATATAATATTATTAGTATATATAAAAGAAATTAAATAAATAAGAATATTATCAAAAAAATGTTGTATTCAAAAATATGTATTGCCTCCGATCACGCAGGATACGATCTAAAAGAAAAAATTAAAGATTTCTTGATCAACAAAGATGTTTCTGTAGTAGATCTTGGACCTTTTTCGAAGGCTTCCGTTGACTATCCCGATTATGCTAAAAAAGCTGCAAGGAGAGTGCTTTTAAAAAAAAGTGACGCAGGTATTTTAGTGTGTGGATCTGGTACAGGAATGTCAATTACTGCAAATAAATTTAAAGGAATTAGAGCTGCTCAGTGTTATAACAAAAAAAGTACAATTCTTTCTAGACTACATAATAACGCAAATATTATTTGTTTGGGCTCAAGAATTCTAAAAAGTAAAGATGCTTTCAATTTTGTTAACTATTTTTTAAACACAAAATTCGAAGGTGGGAGACACCAAAAAAGAATTAACAAAATTTAATTTATGAATAAAGAAAATTTAAATAGTTTTTTCAACAAAAGTTTAGCAAATAGTGATATCGATCTATATAATTCTATTGCTCAAGAATTTAAAAGACAAACAGAACATATAGAATTAATTGCTTCTGAAAACATGGTTTCGAGAGCTGTCCTAGAAGCACAAGGATCAGTGTTAACAAACAAATATGCAGAAGGTTATCCTGGTAGAAGATACTATGGTGGATGTGAGTTTGTAGACATTTCTGAAAATCTCGCTATAGAAAGAGCTACCAAGCTTTTTAACTGCAAGTTTGCAAATGTGCAGCCACATTCCGGCGCTCAAGCAAATGGTGCTGTTTATTTAGCCTTAATTAAACCTGGTGATACAATTTTAGCAATGAGCTTAAACTCTGGTGGTCATTTAACTCATGGAGCAAAACCTGCACAATCCGGTAAATGGTTTAATGCAGTTCATTATGACGTTAAACCAGAAACAGGTTTAATTGATTATGAAAGTGTAGAAAAACTTGCGTTAGAAAATAATCCTAAAATTATAATTGCTGGAGGAAGTGCGTATTCAAGAATTATTGATTTTAAAAAATTTAGAGAGATTGCCGATAAAGTAAAAGCTTATTTACTAGTAGATATGGCACATTTCTCGGGACTTGTAGCTGGTGGTGCTTACCCGAATCCCTTAGACTATGCTGACGTTGTGACTTCTACAACTCATAAAGTGTTAAGAGGCCCAAGAGGTGGAATAATTCTGACTAATAATGAGGATTTAATAAAAAAATTTAATTCAGCAATCTTTCCAGGTTTACAAGGAGGCCCTCTGATGCATGTTGTTGCGGCTAAAGCCGTTTGTTTTAAAGAAGCTTTGGATCCTAGTTTTAAAATTTATACTAAACAAGTAATTGATAATGCAAAAATATTATCTGAAACACTAGTTGAAAATGATTTTCAAATATTCTCCGGAGGAACAGATACCCATTTAATGCTTCTAGACTTAAGGAATTATAACCTTACTGGTAAACTAGCTGAAAGCAGTCTCGGTAAAGCTAATATTACTTGTAATAAAAATTCGATACCATTTGATACACAAAGTCCAATGATCACATCTGGTGTTAGACTCGGCACTCCAGCCTCAACAACAAGGGGATTTGCCCAAAAAGAGTTTGTTTTAGTTGGTAAATTGATTTCTAAAGTACTTAAAGAACTAGCAAAAAACCCAGAAAACAATTCTAAAGCAGAAAATGAGGTTAAAAAAGAGGTAATTGATCTTTGTGGTTCTTTCCCTATATACAGTAGTCAGTAATAAAAAAAAATATGCTTTGTCCATTTTGTAAAGAAAAAGATACTTCTGTTGTAGACTCCAGACCCACTGAAGATGGTACTGCCATCAGAAGAAGAAGGCTTTGTGGATGTGAGAGGAAAGAAAGATTTACAACTTTTGAAAGAGTACAATTTCAAGAACTTACAGTTATAAAAGGAAGCGGAAAAAGAGCGCCTTTCGACAGAGATAAAATTTCAAAATCTATAAGGATATCACTTAGAAAAAGACCTGTAGACAGCGATACTACAGAAAAATTTATTTCAAAAATTGTTAGAAACCTAGAAGGGCTAGGAGAAAGTGAAATACCAACCTCTACTATTGGAAAATTTATTATGGAAGGTCTTTCAAATTTAGACCAAGTTGCCTACGTTCGGTTTGCTTCTGTTTATAAAAATTTTAAAGAAGCAAAAGATTTTGAACAATTTGTTGGTAACTTAAATGTCTACAAGTCAGAATAAAGATTCTTTATTTTTAAAACTAGCTTTTCAGCAAGCTGAGATTAATCTTGGCTCAACGTCATCCAACCCTTCAGTTGGATGCATTATTGTAAAAAATAATTCAGTCATATCTTCAGGTAAAACCTCATTATGTGGAAGACCCCATGCTGAAGCAAATGCCTTAAAAAAAAAAGTTAACGTTAATGGTTCAAATATATATGTTACGTTAGAACCATGCTCTCATTATGGAAAAACTCCTCCTTGTATAAAAAATATTATTAATAAAAAAGTTCATAAAGTAATTTTTTCAATAAATGATATTGATAAAAGATCTGGAAATTTAGCCTTCAAAAAATTAAAAAAAGCAAAAATAAATATAAAAAGATTTATACATAAAAACTATGCAGAAAAATTTTACAAAAGTTACTTTTTACAATTAACAAAAAAAATTCCTTTTATTGACGTCAAGCTTGCGGTCTCCAAAGACTACTTTACAATTAACAGGAAAAAAAAATGGATCACTAATAATATTTCTAGGAAAGTTGGAAATTTTTTAAGATCAAAATATGATTGTATAGTATCAACCTCAAAAACTATTAATTATGATAATTCATTACTAGATTGTAGAATTGAGGGTTTAGAACAAAAATCACCAGTTGTTATAATTGTAGATCGTTTCTTCAAAATTAAAAAAAAATTAAAAGTATTTAAAAACAAATCAAGAAAAATTTATATTTTCACTCAAACTAACAATACTACAAAAGAAGTATACTTTAAGAAAATTGGTGTAAATGTTGTCAAACTAAAAAAATCTGATAATTTAAAAACCGACTTAACAGAAGTGTACCTGCTCTTAAAAAAACTTGGTTTTAATAGAATTTTAGTAGAAAGCGGGTTAAAATATATCAACGAAATTCTAAAATACAATCTAATAAAAAATTTTTTTTTATTTAAATCATATTTTCCGCTTAAAAATAATGGAATGAACAACGCGGAATTAAATTTAATAAAAAAACTTAAAACTACTATTAAAAACAAAGTTCAAATCAACCTTAATAATGATAGTTTACATAAAATAGAATTATAATGTTCAATGGAATAATATACAAAACTGGAACGATCTCCAAGATTCACAAAGATAACAATTTTTCAGAGGTAATTTTAAGAACTAATATAAAGTTTAAAAAATCAGAAATTGGTAGCTCTTTGTGTTGCAACGGAACATGTCTGACTATAACTAAAATTAATATCAATTTTGTTACCTTTTATCTTTCTAAAGAAACACTAAAAAGAACAAATTTTGGTTCTGCAAAAATTGGTGATCTTGTTAATATTGAAAAATCTCTAAATTATGGAAATAAGATATCTGGTCATTATGTCCAGGGACACGTAGATACAACTTGTCTTGTTTCAAATATTACTTTTATAGATAAAACTTGGATAATTACATTTAAAATTCCTAAAATTTATAAAAAATTTCTTATTATTAAAGGATCAATATCTGTTAACGGTGTCTCACTCACAATTTCTTCTGTAAAAAAAAATACTTTTCAGATAAGTGTAATTCCGCACACTCTCAAACTTACCAACTTAATTAAATTAAAAATAAATAAATTAGTAAATATTGAATTTGACATTTTTGGAAAATATTTAATTAATCTAAAAAAATAATTATGAAAAAAATTTCTCTGTCTCCAATAAAAACTATAATAAAAGAAGCAAAAAAGGGTAAAATTTTTATTTTAGTTGATAACAAAAATAGAGAAAATGAAGGAGACCTTGTTATACCGGCCTCAAAAGTAAATTCTAAGAGTATTAATTTTATGGCTAAACATGGCAGGGGCCTAATCTGTTTAGCACTTAACAAAAAGCAAGTTGAAAGACTATCCCTACCTTTAATGTCAGCTGTAAATAAAGCAAGAATGCAAACTGCATTCACTGTCTCTATAGAAGCAAGTAAAGGTATAACTACTGGAATATCTGCTTTTGATAGAGCAAAAACAATTAAGGTTGCGATAAATAATAACGTAAAAAAAAAAGACATTGTATCACCAGGACATGTTTTCCCTTTAGTCGCGCGCAAAGGTGGAGTACTTGAAAGAGCAGGCCACACCGAAGCATCTGTTGATATATCTAAATTAGCCGGAATGAATCCTAGCTCTGTTATTTGTGAAGTTATGAATGAGGATGGAAGAATGGCAAGATTTGATGATCTTATAAAGTTTGCAAAAAAACATAAGTTAAAAATAGCTAGTATTGAGGACTTAATATCCTACAGGTTAAAAAATGAAAAATTAATTTCTAAAATTAAAAGTAAAAAAATAAAAATTAAAAAATTGGGAATATTTGATTTAGGAATTTTTAAAAATAAATTAGACAATTTAAACCATTTAGCAATCACTAAAGGTAAGTTTAGTTTAAATAAATCAACTAGAGTAAGAGTAATTTCTATTAAAAAATTTAACAACCTAGAAAATCTAAAAAATAATATTTTTGAAAAATCAATTAAATACCTTTCTCAATTTAATAACTTTGCTTTAATTGTAATAAAAAATGAAACATTTAATACAAACAAAGATGAGTTGATTAAAAGTACTAATATTTTAAGATATTATGGTATTGGTGCTCAAATAATTAAAGATCTAAAAATAAAAAATATGGTACTAGTATCCAGAGCAAAAAAAAAGATAATTGGTTTAGATGGATATGGAATTAAAATTACAAAACAAGAAATAATTAGATGAAAAGAAAAATAAAAATTTGTATTGTCAGGTCTCAATATAACGATACATCGCAATTATTAAAAAGTGCAATTTCAGAGTTAAAAAAAAGAAATTTTTTTTTTAAAGTGCTGGAAGTACCTGGAGCATTTGAAATCCCATTTGTTATTGCTAAAAATGTAAAAAAATATGATGGATTTATTGCGATAGGTTCAATAATAAAAGGCCAAACTCCAAATTTTGATTTTATTTCATCTGCTATAACTAACGGGCTTATTCAGATTTCAATTTTATATAAAAAACCTATTGGCAATGCGGTTCTTACCTGTTCAAATGAGAGTCAAGCCAAAGCAAGAGCTTCAAAGGGTTTTGAGGCTGCTACAGCTGTTTGCCATTTACTAAATGTTAATTAATAAAAAAAATGTCACACCAAGAGTTAGGGTTATTCAAAAACTATATGGCAATTCTTTAAATTCCGATGCAGAGATTGAATATCCAAAAAGTCAGTATAAAAAATTTATTAAAGATGTGGTTCAAGGCACTATTGAGCGAAATGATTTAATAGAAGAAACTATTAAGAAATATATACCAGACGACTTAAACCTAAAAAGAACTGATAAATTGTTGAAAATTATTATATTTGCTGGCATTTTTGAGCTTTTATTTAAACACAACAGCCCAACAAAAGTTATAATTAATGAGTATGTGAAAACATCAGAATTTTTCCTCGAAAAAGCACAAATAAAATTCGTTAATGCAATTTTAGACAAAATATCTAAAAGCATCAGAAAACCTCTTTAATCTAAAGTAGGTTTAAATTAATAATAACTTAAAGTATTTCTTGCGTTTAACTGATTTTTTTGGCATTTATAAAAAATCTTATGAATTCAGTAAATGAATTACTCTATGTGATAATTTTTACAGGCTTAATAGCAGTTTTTTATAGCTATTTACTGTCTAAACAAATTTTAAAAGCAAGTTCGGGTAATGCTAAAATGCAAGAAATTGCTGAAGCAATTCAAATTGGTGCAAAAGCTTATTTAAAAAGACAATATATTACCATAGCTATAGTAGGTGTTGTTGTTTTAGCAATCGTAAATTATTTTTTTTCCCCCTTAGTTGGTTTAGGATATTTTATTGGCGCGACGCTTTCGGGTTTAGCTGGGTACTTAGGTATGTTAATTTCAGTTGAAGCAAATGTTAGAACTGCCGAAGCATCAAGAAAAAGTTTACAATCAGGCTTAACGATGGCTTTTAAATCTGGGGCAATAACAGGACTACTTGTTGCGGGCTTAGCTCTTTTATCAATTGCAATTTATTATCTAATTTTAATAGACCTAGATGTTGATAGTAGAGAAATTATCAATGCTTTAGTAGCTTTAGGATTCGGTGCCTCATTAATTTCTATTTTTGCAAGACTTGGTGGTGGAATTTTTACAAAAGGAGCTGACGTAGGTGCAGATCTAGTAGGGAAAGTTGAGGCCGGTATTCCAGAAGATGATCCGAGAAATCCTGCGGTAATAGCAGATAACGTTGGTGACAACGTTGGTGATTGTGCCGGTATGGCAGCAGACTTATTTGAAACTTACGCAGTAACAATTGTTGCTACAATGGTTTTGGCTTCAATTTTTTTTACAAGTAATGCAAACATGATGGTCTACCCGTTAGCCATTGGCGGGTCGTGCATTCTTACATCTATAGCCGGCACTTTTTTTGTTAGACTTGGTAAAACTAAAAATATTATGAACGCTCTTTACAAAGGTTTTATTGTAACCGCAATTTTGTCTCTTGTTATTTTATATCCTGTTACCGATTCTGTAATAGGCTTAGAAACAATATTTAATGTATCAAAAAAAAGTTTTACAGGCTTAGATTTATATATTTGTGGAGCCGCTGGTTTAGTTATAACGGGCTTACTAATATGGATTACCGAATATTATACGGGAACTAATTATAGGCCTGTTAGATCGATTGCCCAGTCTTCTACGACAGGACATGGTACAAATGTCATCCAAGGTTTAGCTGTTTCTATGGAAGCCACAGCAATACCTGCTTTAATTATAGTAATTGGAATTTTATACACTAATAGTATTGCTGGCCTTTTTGGAATTGCTATTGCGGTAACTTCAATGCTTGCTTTAACTGGTATGGTTGTTGCGTTAGATGCTTATGGTCCTGTAACCGATAATGCTGGAGGCATTGCAGAAATGGCAAAACTTCCGAAATCTGTAAGAAAAACTACCGATGCGTTGGATGCAGTTGGAAATACAACAAAAGCTGTCACCAAAGGTTACGCTATAGGATCAGCAGGATTAGGTGCTTTAGTTTTGTTTGCTGCTTATACAGAAGATATTAAATTTTTTTCTAACGTTAAAGGTTCAGCTCTAGAAGGCATAGAGGTAAGTTTTGATTTATCCAACCCGTTCGTTGTAGTTGGCCTACTTGTTGGCGGAATGTTGCCTTATCTTTTTGGTTCTATGGGCATGCAAGCCGTGGGTAGAGCAGGTGGAGCTGTTGTTGTTGAAGTGAGAAGACAATTTAAAAAAATTCCTGGCATCATGAAAGGAACTAGAAAACCAGATTACGGGAGACTCGTTGATCTTTTAACTAAAGCAGCAATTAAAGAAATGATAATTCCTTCCTTGTTGCCTGTATTATCACCGGTAGTTTTATATTTTATTATTTTGCCAATCGGTGGAATGAGCGCTGCTCTTTCAACGTTAGGCGCTATGCTGTTAGGTGTTATTATAACAGGATTGTTTTTGGCTATTTCTATGACAGCCGGTGGTGGCGCGTGGGATAATGCAAAAAAATATATTGAGGATGGAAATTTTGGAGGAAAAGGTTCTGAAGCACACAAAGCTGCTGTTACTGGCGACACAGTTGGGGACCCCTACAAAGATACAGCCGGTCCAGCTGTGAATCCAATGATTAAAATTACAAATATTGTAGCGTTATTGTTATTAGCTGTGATAGCTCACTAAGTTCTAAAAGCCTTGTTTATTACCGTACATTTTTTGTCTTATACTTGAGAGAAATTTTGCAACAAAACTTTGTTGCTGTATATCGTTTTCAGTCTCTTCTTTTGAATATTTTACTTTGTTCATGCTTTTTTTATTATAGATTTTTTTTGTAGCTAAAATTCCATATTTGTTGAACTTAAGCTCAAGAACATTATTTTCTTTAAGGACATTTTGTCCTAATTTTATCAATTTTCCTTTGGAAATAGTTCTCTCAAAATAAATCCAAATATTTTCATCTGTTATTGATTTTGAGTGAGGGTTACCAATCAACTTTAAAACATCATTTTGATTAGTTTTACCGATTATTAATGTCTTTTCTCTATTTTCTAGAAAGTTAATACCGTGCGGTTTACTTGGCTCATGAAGCTGACAGTTATTTAAAAGAAATAAAAAAAATATGATATAAAGATTTTTATAATGTTTTCTATATACAAAACTCATTCAAATCCTTTCTACAACAAATTAGTTGAATTATCACGTAATTTTTTTTTTTATAAAGAAATTTTATTAAAAGACAATTTTGAAACAAGAATTAATCTTATTTTTGTTCATTTTTCAATTTTGCTTATAATTTTTAGAATAAAAAAAAAGAAATTTCCCCAAGAAATTTTTGATAATGTTTTTTTAAACATTGAATACCACATGAGAGAACTTGGCTACGGAGATGTGTTTGTTAACAAAAGAATGAAAATATTAACCAGAATTTTTTATGATATTCTTCTTAAAATTAACAAATCTGGTATAAAAGACTTTGAAACTAATAGTAAAATTTTAAAGACATATTTTGAGCCCTTAAGCGGAAATACCTCTGCGTTAATTACTAGTTTGACTACTTATTTCAATGTTTTTAATAATTTTTGCTTTGAACTAAAGACAGATAGTATGTTAAAAGGACAAATTAATTTTAAACATTAAAATAAAATGGCAGTACCTAAACGTAAAACCACACCATCGAAAAGAAACATGAGAAGATCACATCATCGTGTTAAATCTATAAATATTGTGGAAGACAAAAAAAGTGGTGAATATAGATTGTCGCATCACGTAGATTTAAAAACTGGCTTTTATAACGGAAAAAAAATCTTAGACGTATAGTCTTAAAAAAATCTTAAATCATGAATAACAAAATTATAATTGCAATTGATGCAATGGGCGGAGAAAATGCTCCATCTAAAAACATAGAAGGAGTTTCATTGTTTTTAAAAAAAAACAATAAAAAGGATGACTTTTTTTTTAATATTTTTGGGAACGAGGATTTAATAAGACAAGAATTAAACAAACACAAAATTCTAAGTAATAAGTGTAAAATTTTTCCAACAAGTACTGTGGTATCGGATGCGGAAACACCTTTGACAGCAATTAAAAATTCTAAAGATAGCAGTATGTGGAACTCTATTAATTCTCAAATTGTATCAAATTCTAATATTACTCTATCAGCTGGAAACACAGGTGTTTTATTTGTTATTTCTCGTATGTTGCTTAAGACAATTGAATCTGTAAGCAAACCTGCCTTAGCAGGATTATGGCCAAACAAAAAAAATATGAATGTTGTATTAGATCTTGGTGCTAATGTTGATTGTGATGAAAAAAATTTAATTGATTTTTCTGAAATGGGAGCAGCGTTATACAAGGCTTTATTTCCCGACGACATAGCTAAAGTAGCATTGTTAAATATTGGATCTGAAGAAATAAAAGGTACAGAGATTTTGAAAAAAGCGCATGCCAAACTGAAGAATATTAGTGTTCACGGTGACTTTGAATTTAATGGTTTCATTGAAGGAAATAAAATTACAAATGGTGAATCTAATGTAATTGTTACCGATGGGTTTACTGGAAATATTGCTCTTAAAACTGCGGAAGGAACTGTTAAATTTATAACAGACTCATTGAAAGAGTCTCTCACTTCAACTTTATTATCTAAATTTTCAATTATATTTTCATTCTTTGCGTTAAAAAAATTTAAAGAAAAATTAGATCCAAGAAAGTTTAATGGTGCTATTTTTTTAGGATTAAAAGGGCCTGTTGTTAAAAGTCACGGATCTACAGATGCAGTAGGTTTTTATTATTCAATTGATTTATGTTACAGAATTATTAAAGGTGATTTAATGAATAAAATTAAAAATAATTTAAGCCATATTAATGAAGATAATTAGTAGGGAAAACACACGAAAAAAAAATATAATTAACAATGTTTTCAATGGAGTGGGTATTCCATCATCTTACGCAACTAAATTAATAGACGATTTAATTTCAATTTTAATTTTTAATGCATTTAAAAAAAAACATCTTAAAATTAAAAATTTTGGCACGTTCAGTTTAAAAGAAAAAAATAAAAGAATTGGCAGAAATCCAAAAAATCAAATTAATCATGAAATTTTAGCAAGAAATGTTTTGACTTTTAAACCAGCTGTTAAGTTAAATAATAAAGTGAATAAAAATGCTATTAAATAGGAATAAATTATTGAACATTACACAGGTTGCTAAAATATTTGACTTGGTAAGTAAAAAAAATAAGAAGCCTTTAACTCACACATTAAGATTTTGGGAAACTAAATTTAAACAACTTAAACCAACTATATTGTCAGGCGGTAGACGTTATTATTCAACAAAAAATATCGAAATTATTAAAATGATAATATTTCTCTTAAAAGAACAGGGTTTAACAATAAAAGGTGCGATAAGATCCATGAATAGCAGTGTTAAAGAACTTGACGACTTAAAAGTATCAAGTATAAAATCAAGTTATTATAAAAAAAATATAAAAATAAAATCAAAAAAAATTTTAGATAAAATTAAAAAACTTAATGGCCAAAAAAACACATATAAAAGTTAGGTTAGTACCGGAAGCTTCTCCTAATAGCGCTTTTTTTTATTACGCCAAAAAACCCACAAAAGGTGAGAAGGTGAAAGATAAACTAAAAGTAAATAAGTACAATCCAGTTACTAGAAAACATGAAATTTTTGTTGAGAAAAAGTTACCACCTCATAGTAAATAAGTTATTTTTTTTTTAAGTTTTTAAACTCGTATCTAATAAAAGCTTTAATCATTTCTTTCCATATACTAGCTGTAATCATTGGATCTATCTTAGCTTTTATTGAATTTTTTTTTACTTTCTTTAAAATGAAATTTATTCTTTTCTTGTCTATTATATCTTTCTTATTTTTTTTTAATTTAAGCACTTGATCAACTAAAACTGAACGTTCTTTAATGATCCTTAGTAACCTAACATCAATTTTATCGAGTTTTTTTCTAATTTTTTCTATACCTATAATTTTCATAGCGACACTTAAAACATATTTTCTTATTAAATTAATTATATATTAAATCTTCTTATGTTAAAAAATAAAAAATATCACATATTCTTTTTAACTTGGCTAGTTGGATTAATTACCTTAGTAGCGTTGATAATTGTAGTTGGTGGTTTAACAAGATTAACTGAATCTGGTCTATCAATAACAAAATGGGAACTATTTAATGGAATTTTGCCACCACTCAATGAATCTGAATGGGAAAAGTATTTTATACAATATAAAGAAATTCCTCAATTTATTTTGTTAAATCCAAATATGTCTTTAGTTCAGTTTAAGGTTATTTTTCTTTGGGAATACTACCATAGATTACTTGGTCGTGTTATTGGGTTATTTTTTATAATACCTTTTTTATTTTTATTTTTTAAAAATGTATTAAAGAAAAATTTAGCTATAAAATTATCTTTACTTTTTTTTCTGATTGCATCTCAAGGTTTAATAGGCTGGTATATGGTTGTAAGCGGACTAACAAACAATGTTTCTGTAAGTCACTATAGGTTGGCATTTCATTTATTTACAGCATTTATTATTTTTTCATCGTTAGTGTGGATTTTTATGAACTATTACTACGATAAAAGAAAAAAATTTTTTCAAATAAATTCAAACTTTTTGTTATTAAAAATATTATTATTTTTTATTTTCTCTCAAATTATTGTTGGTGCTTTAGTATCTGGTTTAGATGCTGGTAAAATCTATCAAACATGGCCTCTTATGAATGGCACGTACTTTCCCGACGACTATTCCTTTAATAATTTATTTGATTTAAATAGTGCAAGTTTTGTACAATTTATTCACAGAAACATTGCATATCTAATATTGCTTCTAACAGTTTGTTTAGGAATTTTTATTTACAAAAATAAGCTGATAAAACTGTATAGCTCGTACTTATTTTTTTTTCTAATTATTATTTTACAGGTCGTACTTGGTATCTCTACTTTATTTTCTGATTTAAATATTTTCTTTGCTTCATCTCACCAGGTTTCCAGCATTTTTCTGGTAGTCTCATCTCTAAACTTGTATCATCGCTCAATTCGATCTTAATACCCTAATAATTTTACTAAATAATATTTTAATTAGAGTAAATTTAATTGACATTATTGGTCTTTGTTAGTAATCATCGCCATAAATTAGATGACACCCTTTATAAAAAAAAAAGAAATTAAAAATGACTGGTATCTCATCAACGCAGAAAATGCTGTTGTTGGTAGATTAGCCGCTTATATATCAAAAGTATTAAGAGGAAAAAATAAGGCAACTTTTAATCCTCATATGGATAACGGAGATTTTATAATTATAACCAATATTGAAAAAATAAAATTTACAGGTAAAAAATATAATAATAAAATTTATTATAGGCACACGGGACACCCTGGTGGTATTAAAGAAAACACGCCTTCAAGAATGGCAGGTAAAGACCAAATTGATGAAGTTTTAAAACTTGCTGTAAAAAGAATGTTACCTGGTGGCCCTTTAGCAAAAAAACAGTTGTCAAAATTAAAAATTTATAAAGGTGATAAGCATCCTCATGAAGTACAAAATCCGACGGTTATAAATTTCAAAGAACTTAATAAAAAGAACACGGTGCATATTTAATGGAAACTCAAGTTGCTATAAAAAGCATGAAACAAAAAAAAATTAAATTAGATTTTAAAGATAGTAAATATGCAACAGGTAGAAGAAAAAGATCAATAGCAAAAGTATGGGTTAAAAAAGGATCTGGTATGATTCACGTTAATGGACAAGTAATGAATGAATATTTTAAGAGACCTGTACATCAAATTATTGTAATGCGTCCTTTAGAACTTTCAAATGTTGCAACAGCTTATGATGTTAGAGCCTCTGTTAAAGGTGGTGGTCACTCGGGTCAAGCTGGAGCAATTATACATGGCATATCAAGAGCCCTAGTACTACATGATGAGAATTTAAAAAGTGCTTTAAAAAAAGAGAAATTAACAACAAGAGATTCAAGAGTTGTAGAGAGAAAAAAATACGGTCGTAAAAAAGCCAGAAGAAGCTTTCAGTTCTCCAAGAGATAGATCATTTAAATTTCCTATTAATTCCATCAGTGATATAAATATTTTATGTCACATAAAAAAATTAATATTGTTGTTGCCGGTGCCACTGGTTATGTCGGTTTAGATTTAGTGTTTTTTTTATCAAAACATCCTAAGGTAAATATTTCATATTTATGTGCCCAAAAAAATTTAGGAAAAAATATAAAATATTTTGACAAAAGAATTAATAAAAAATTACCTAAAATTACAAATTTAAAAAAAGTTAATTGGAACAATATAGATTTATTATTTTTATCTCTACCTAACGGTGAAGCACAAAAAGTAATAAAAAAACTTTTTCACTACAAGCGTTTGAAATTTATTGACTTATCAGCTGATTTTAGAATAAGAAATTTTAATGAATATAAAAATTGGTATTCCATTAACCATAAAGCTAAAGATTTGATTGATAAATCAATCTATTCAATTCCTGAGTTTACAAAAGACAAAATAAAAAGTTTTAGAATTATTGCTAATCCAGGATGTTATCCTACGTCTATACAATTAGCATTACTTCCATTATTAAGAAAATCTTTAATAAACACTAACAACATAACAATAGATTCTAAATCAGGTTACTCTGGTGCGGGTAAAAATTACAAATCTAAATTTTTACATAAAAATTTTTATACTTCTATATATGCGTACGGGATTGAAAAACATAAACACATGTCAGAACTAGATCAAGAATTTAAAAATTGCTCTAAAATTAACGTCAAATATACTTTCAATCCACACTTGCTTCCTGCTTTTAGAGGAATTTTGTCTTCTATTTATTTGGAAACAAAAAAAAATATAAGTGTGAACAAAGTTTATGCTACTCTTAAAAAATTTCATTCTAAAAATATTTTTGTTAATTTAAACAAAATCAATATGCCCATGGGTAATGGCAATGTATTGAATACAAATAATTGTGAAATTTCAGTTTGTAAAACAAGATATAAAAATAAAATTGTTATTTTTTCAGCTATTGACAATCTAGTTAAGGGCGCTTCCGGGCAAGCAATACAAAATATGAATCTAATATATAATTTTAATGAAAGCTTAGGTTTAAAATGAAATTTTTTTACATAACTCTTTTTTTTTTGATTGTATCCTGTAGCACAACAAAAAAAGAATACGTTTGTGGTGATCATCCATGTATTGATAAAAAAGAATTTAATCAGTATTTTTCTAAAAATCTAATTATTGAAATCAAACCACAAACAAATAAAAAAAATAAAAATATTAATTTAGTTAAATTAAATACAGAATCTTCTGTTGAAATTAAAGAAAACAAAATTAATTCAAAAAAAAATGATAAAATTAAGGCTTATGAAGAAAAGATAAGAATAAAAGCAGAAAAGAAAAAATTATTACAGGATCGAAAAATAAAAGAAAAAGAGATAAAAAATAAAAAAAAAAAAAAAACAAAAAAAAAAAAATAAAAAAAAGATAAAAA